>JACCDM010383879.1_pt1 | contig 58676 bp, 55 predicted proteins | sample 7445851 | NCBI WGS metagenome assembly JACCDM01 (sample SAMN15323438, study PRJNA562643) | freshwater metagenome | isolation source: river surface water | place: USA:Blue River Watershed | collected 2017-08-16
GGGCTCACAGCGCATCGCTGGCAAAGTCTGCCAAGCGAGAGCGCTCACCGCGCGCCAGGGTGATGTGCCCCCCATGGGGCCAGCCCTTGAAGCGGTCGACCGCATAGGTCAGGCCGGAAGAGCCTTCGGTCAGATAGGGCGTGTCGATTTGGGCCAAATTGCCCATGCAAATGATTTTGGTGCCCGGCCCTGCCCGGGTGATCAGGGTTTTCATTTGCTTGGGCGTGAGGTTTTGCGCTTCATCGATGATGACGATTTTGCTCATGAACGTGCGCCCGCGCATGAAATTCATGCTCTTGATTTTGATGCGGCTGCGAATCAATTCGTTGGTGGCTGCACGGCCCCATTCACCGGCCGATGTTTCGGTTTTGGCCAAGGCCTCCAGGTTGTCATCCAATGCGCCCATCCAAGGGCCCATTTTTTCTTCTTCGGTGCCGGGCAAAAAACCAATGTCTTCGCCCACGCTCACCGTGGCGCGCGTCATGATGATTTCGGTGTAGCGGCGCTCGTCGAGCACCTGGGTCAAACCCGTGGCCAAGGCCAACAAGGTCTTGCCCGTGCCAGCCGTGCCGGTGAGGGTGACGAAATCGATCTCGGGGTCCATCAATAAATTGACGGCGAAGTTTTGTTCGCGGTTGCGGGCATTGATGCCCCAGACTGCATTTTTGGGATGGGTGAAGTCTTTCAAGGTTTTCAAGGTGGCGGTTTTGCCGCGCACCTCGGTCACCTTGGCCTACATGCTGGGCTCGCCCGGCGCTTCGAAATACACAAACTGGTTGATGTGCAGGCTTGGGACGATGGGGCCACTGATGCGGTAGAAGGTGTGGCCAGCGCTTTGCCAGCTTTCAATGTTTTTGGCGTGCTTGACCCAAAAATCTTCGCTCAGGCAAAGCGCCCCAGAGTAGAGCAAGTCCCCGTCTTCCAGGGTTTTGTCGTTCTGATAGTCCTCGGCGGCCAAGCCCAAGGCGCGGGCCTTGACCCGCATGTTGATGTCTTTGGACACCAGCACCACATCGCGCGGTGAGTGGAGTTTTCGCAAGGCCTCGACCACGCCCAAAATTTGGTTGTCGGCTTTGCCCTGGGGCAGGCTGCTGGGCAGGCTCACATCCAGGTTGCTGGTTTGGAAAAACAAACGCCCGCCGACTTCCTTGTGGCCGGTGCTGTTGAGTGCCAGGCCCTGTGACATGTCCGCACCAGGGCTGGCGGCCAAGCTGTCCAAGCTGCGGCTGGTTTGGCGGGCATTGCGGGCCACCTCGGTCATGCCTTTTTTGTGCCCATCCAACTCTTCCAGCACGATCATGGGCAAGAAAACATCATGTTCTTCGAACCTGAACAAGCACATGGGGTCGTGCATCAGCACATTGGTGTCGAGCACAAACAGTTTGGTAGGACCTGTGCTTGTTTTTTTCTTGGTTTTGGCAGTGGCCAGATCGCGTTTGTGGGAAGCGGGAATGGGGTGGGGCTTGCTGGCCAGCGACTGAGATTTGTTCAGATACAGCGCCACCTCGTCCGGGTCTGCCCGGTTGCCCTTGTCCACAGGCTTGGCAGAGCGCTGCGGTTTGGATGTGCCCGACCATGCGGGCGTTGCTGGCGCGGACGTGGTGCGCTCCAAGGCTTCGTGGGTCAGTACCGCAGCGCGTTTTCCGGGAGGGGGAGGGAGTGGCATGGTGGAATGGTTTCAGACAGTTTTGCAGGTGGGCTCAAAAGTGAAAAAGCCGCCCAAACGGTGGGCGGCTGTTGCGGTCATGACCGAGCGAGTGGTAATACAAAATGGTGATCGTCACAGGAGGCTGGACCGTTTGCCTGGGTGGCAAATCAGGCGGCCTTTTCAGCTTTCTTCAGCGCTTTGACGGACTTCAGCACCTCATCGATGTGACCGGGGACCTTGAGGCCGCGCCACTCTTGCTTGAGCAAGCCATCCGCCCCAATCAAAAAGGTGCTGCGTTCAATGCCCTTGACCTTTTTGCCATACATGATTTTGTTTTTGACCACGCCAAACATGTGACACATTTTTTCTTCGGTGTCGGCGATCAGCTCGAAGGGCAGCTCCAATTTGGCTTTGAAGTCATCGTGGGACTTCATGTTGTCGCGAGAAACGCCAAAAATAACAGCGCCAGATTTGGTGAAATCTTTGAATTTGTCACGAAATTGCATGGCTTCCGTGGTGCAACCGGGTGTGTTGTCTTTGGGGTAAAAGTACAAAATCACCATTTGCCCATGGTGGGATGTGTTGGAGACTTTGACACCCCCGGTGGCATTCGCTTCAAATTCTGGAAGGGGTTTGTTGACAACGATCGCCATGGTTACTTAATCTCTTGAGACAGTGGGGCAGCAGCGTGGAAACACATGAACTGGCCAACTGTCATGTTTGGCTCAGGTACCGCAGCCCTCAATTTTAACGCCTTTTGGCCCTGCTCATTGGGCCGGCCTCAGGCTGCGGGCTCAACGATCAAAGCCGCCGCCACATGCCGGCCTTCACCCGCCAAGATGTTGTAGGTGCGGCATGCCGCTTGGGTGTCCATGGTTTCCAAGCCCAGGCCTGCACGCATCAGGCTTTGCAAGCATTCGGGGCGTGGAAATTGCAGGCGCTGGCCGCTGCCAAATATCAGCAACTCCACCCCCAACTGGGTCAGGCCCTCAAAGTGGGCGCTGGTCAGTTCATCGGGGTGTTGGCACGGCCATTCCAAGCGATCGCCTTTGGAGCTGATGATCAAGCTGTGATGGACTTTTTCCCCATTGATGGCGATCCATCCTGCGCCATAGCCGGTAACGGCTTGCACATCCATGCGATCGGGTTGGAGTTTCATGGGGGAAAAGTGGTCGAAGTATGGTCAAATTATAGGTTTTAGCCATGCCGAGCGCTTGGGAGAGCCTTTGAAAACCATTGCCAAATCTGAAAAACTGTCCAACGTCTGTTATGACATTCGCGGGCCGGTGTTGGACCGTGCGCGGCAAATGGAGGAAGAGGGCCAAAAAATCATCAAGCTCAACATCGGCAATTTGGCGGTTTTTGGTTTTGATGCACCCGAGGAAATCCAGCAAGACATGATTCGCAACCTGCCCAGCGCAGCGGCGTACTCGGACAGCAAGGGTATTTTTTCGGCCCGCAAGGCCGTGATGCATTACACCCAGCAGCAAGGCATCAAAGGGGTCACGCTGGATGACATTTACCTGGGCAACGGTGCCAGCGAGTTGATCGTCATGGCCACCAATGGCCTGCTCAACAATGGCGACGAATTGCTCTTGCCCGCGCCCGATTACCCTTTGTGGACCGCCGCGGTGAGCTTGTCGGGCGGAACCCCGGTGCACTACCTGTGTGACGAGTCCAATGCTTGGATGCCTGATTTGGACGATATCCGCTCCAAGATCACCCCGCACACCAAAGGCATTGTGGTGATCAACCCCAACAACCCCACCGGTGCTTTGTATTCCGATGAGTTGCTCAAAGGCATTGTGCAATTGGCCCGCGAACACGGCTTGGTGATTTTTGCCGATGAGGTCTACGACAAAGTGCTGTACGACGGCCACCAGCACACGGCCATCGCCAGTTTGTCCACCGATGTGTTGACCTTGACCTTCAATTCCCTGTCCAAAAGCTACCGCTCTTGTGGTTACCGGGCGGGCTGGATGGTGGTCTCGGGCGATAAAAAACCCGCCCAAGACTACATCGAGGGCTTGAACATGCTCTCGTCCATGCGCCTGTGTGCGAATGTGCCGGGTCAGTCGGCCATCCAAACCGCATTGGGCGGTTACCAAAGCATTCAAGATTTGGTCAAAGAGGGCGGGCGTTTGCGCCGCCAGCGCGACCTGGCCTATGAACTGATCACGGCGATCGAAGGGGTCAGTTGCGTCAAACCCAGCGCGGCTTTGTACATGTTTCCCAAACTCGATCGCCGCATTTACCCGATCGAAGACGATCAGCTTTTCATTCAAGAATTGCTGCAAGAAACCAAGGTTTTGCTGGTCCAAGGCACGGGCTTCAACTGGCCCACGCCCGACCACTTCCGCATTGTTTTTCTGCCCCACGAGGATGATTTGCGCGAGGCCATTGGCCGCATCGCTCAATTTTTGAACCAATACCGAAAGCGTCACGCAACATGAAACCGATTCAAGTGGGCCTGTTGGGCATTGGCACCGTGGGCAAAGGAACTTTTGAGGTTTTGCATCGCAACCAAGAAGAGATCCAAAGCCGCGCTGGGCGTGGCATCGAAATCGCCATGGTGGCCGACCTGGACACCGAGCGTGCCCGCAGCATCGTCGGCCCTCAGGTGGCGGTGGTCAGCGATGCGCGTGCCGTGGTGGCCAACCCCGACATCGATATCGTGGTCGAACTCATTGGCGGATACGGCATTGCCCGCGAACTGGTCATGGCCGCCATTGAAGCGGGCAAACATGTGGTCACCGCCAACAAAGCATTGCTGGCGGTGCACGGCACCGAGATTTTTGAGGCCGCGCACCGCAAAGGGGTGATCGTGGCTTTTGAGGCTGCCGTGGCCGGGGGCATTCCCATCATCAAAGCCCTGCGCGAGGGATTGACCGCCAACCGCATCCAATGGATTGCGGGCATCATCAACGGCACCACCAATTTCATTTTGTCGGAAATGCGCGACAAAGGATTGCCCTTTGACGAGGTGCTCAAGCAAGCCCAGGCACTGGGCTATGCCGAAGCCGACCCCACTTTTGACATCGAAGGGGTGGACGCAGCCCACAAGGCCACGCTGATGTCGGCCATTGCATTTGGCATCCGGGTGCAGTTTGACAAGGCCTATGTGGAGGGCATCACCCACTTGGATTCCAAAGACATTGTGTATGCCGAGCAAATGGGCTATCGCATCAAGTTGCTGGGCATCACCAAGCGGGTGCAGGCCGGCGTGGAGTTGCGGGTACACCCTTGTTTGGTGCCCACCAAGCGTTTGATCGCCAATGTGGAAGGCGCAATGAATGCCGTCATGGTGCAGGCCGATGCCGTGGGCACGACCTTGTACTACGGCAAAGGGGCGGGCAGCGAGCCCACCGCCAGTTCGGTCATCGCCGATTTGGTGGACATCACACGGCTGCACACCGCAGACCCTTTGCACCGGGTGCCACACCTGGCCTTCCAGCCCGATGCCATTCGCAATATTCCTGTTTTGCCCATGGCCGATGTGGTCACCAGTTATTACCTGCGCTTGCGGGTGGCCGATCAAGCCGGTGTGCTCGCGCGCCTGACCGGCATCCTGGCGCAATCGGCCATCAGCATCGATGCGGTGCTGCAGCGCCCTGCTGGCGAGGTGCAAAACCAAACCGACTTGATCATCCTCACCCATGCCTGCGTGGAGTCCGCCATGAACCAAGCGATCGCGCAAATGCAGGCCTTGGACACGGTGCTCGCGCCGGTGGTGCGCATCCGCAAAGAAGAGCTGCATTGATGAGGTATGTATCTACCCGGGGCAACCCAGAGCAACGGCGCTTTTGCGACATTTTGTTAGAGGGTTTGGCCCCCGATGGGGGCTTGTACTTGCCGGTTTCTTACCCCCAGATCGGTGCAGACCGGTTGCAGGCTTTGCGGTCCATTTACGCTGAGCAGGGCTATGCCCAGTTGGCTTATGAAATTTTGTCGCTCTACATCGACGACATTCCGCCAGACGATTTGCTAAAGCTGTGCCAAAAAACCTATACCCAAGCGGTGTTTGGCACCGCTGCCATCACGCCCTTGCGCGCTTTGGAGCCGGGGGTGTTTGTATTGGCTTTGTCCAATGGCCCCACCTTGGCCTTCAAGGACATGGCCATGCAGTTGTTGGGCCATTTGTTTGAGTATGAATTGGCCCGCCGTGGCGAGGCCCTCAATATTTTGGGTGCCACTTCGGGCGACACGGGCAGTGCGGCAGAGTACGCCATGCGCGGCAAAAAAGGGGTGCAGGTGTTCATGACCAGTCCCCATGGCCGCATGAGCCCTTTTCAGCAAGCGCAGATGTTCAGCCTGCCCGAGCCCAATATCCACAACATTGCCATCCAAGGGGTGTTTGACGACTGCCAAGACATTGTGAAAGCCGTTTCGGCCGATCATGAATTCAAGCGCAAGTACCGCATTGGAACGGTCAACTCCATCAATTGGGCGCGTTTGCTGGCCCAGGTGGTTTACTACTTTGCGGGCTACTTCCAGGCCACCTCATCGCCCGAACAGCGGGTGAGTTTCACCGTGCCCAGCGGGAACTTTGGCAATGTGTGCGCCGGACATGTGGCCCGTTGCATGGGTTTGCCGATTGAAAAATTGGTGGTGGCCACCAATGAGAACGATGTGTTGGATGTGTTCTTCAAAACAGGGGTTTACCAGGTTCGCACCAGCGAGCAAACCCACGAGACCTCCAGCCCATCCATGGACATCTCCAAAGCCAGCAACTTCGAGCGCTTCATTTTCGATTTGTTCCAGGGCGACGCTGCCCGCGTGAAGCAATTGTTCCAAGATGAATTGGGGCGGACAGGGCGCTTCGATATCGGCCAAGATCCGTTGTTCTCGCAGGCGCAAAGCCGCTTTGGTTTTTACAGCGGTCGCAGCACCCATGTGGACCGCTTGCGCACCATCCAAGACACCCACAAGCGGTTTTCGCAAATCATCGATACCCACACGGCCGATGGTTTGAAAGTGGCCCGTGAACACCTGCAACCCCATGTCCCCATGGTGGTTTTGGAGACCGCTTTGCCCATCAAATTTGCCGACACCATCACCGAGGCTTTGGGCCATGCGCCCCCATGCCCGCCCGCTTTTGCCGATTTGCCCCAGCGACCGCAGCGGGTGACCGTGATGCCAGCCGATGTGGCCCAGGTCAAAGCCTTTATTCAGCAACACAGTTCCGAAGCCGTGTGATGGACCATTCTGCATCCCCGATGAAGGTGGTTGGCTTTGCTGGCGAGTCCGGAGCGGGCAAAACCGGTTTGGTCGAGCAACTCATTGGGCAATTCAAATCGCGTGGGTTGCGGGTCTCAGTGGTCAAGCACGCGCACCACTCGTTTGACGTGGACCAACCGGGCAAAGACAGCTGGCGACACCGCGAAGCCGGTGCCTTTGAGGTGGTGGTGGCCAGCGATCGGCGTTTGGTGTTGCAGCGCCAGTTTGAACAGTCGGCTACCTTGGGCCCACACCATTTGATCGCCGAACTTTACGACGGGGTGGATTGGGTCTTGGTGGAAGGCTTCAAGGACAGCGATTTGCTCAAAATAGAGGTTTGGCGACCCAGCACCGGCAAAGCGGTTCGCTACCCCAACGACGATTTCATCGTGGCCATTGCCACCGATGCGCCATCGGCCCTGCCGGTGCCCACCCAATTGGATGTGCTCGACCTCAATTCAGCCCCCATGGTGGCCGACTGGTTGCTGCAGCACCAAGCGCGTTTTGTCTACCAAGCCCCGTTGTTTGCCAAATGAGCAAGGCCGCCAAACCCCTGATGCCCTTGGACGAGGCCATCGCCACCATCTTGGCCCAGGTACAGCCGCTGCAAGCGGCGGAAACGGTCGCAACCTGGGATGCCGATGGCCGGGTTCTGGCCGAAGATGTGGTGTCTGAGCTCGATGTGCCGGCCCTGGACAACACCTCTATGGATGGCTATGCGGTGCGCAGTGCCGATGCCGCCCAAATCGGGGCGCGTTTGCGGGTGACCCAGCGCATACCCGCTGGCAGCCACGGCACGCTGCTCCAAGCCGGTGAAGCGGCGCGCATTTTCACCGGTGCCCCCATCCCGCCCGGGGCAGATGCGGTGGTCATGCAAGAGCATGTGCAGACCGATGACAACCAGCCAGACCAAATCGTTTTGGGCCAATCGGTTGCATCGGGCCAGTGGATTCGGCGTGCCGGTGAGGACGTGGCCAAGGGGGCGGTGGTGTTGTCCAAAGGCAACCGCTTGCAACCGGCAGCCCTGGGGATGGCCGCCAGCATTGGCAAAGACCGCCTGAAGGTGCTGCGCAAGCCGCGGGTGGCCTTGCTGTCCACCGGGGACGAGTTGGTCATGCCCGGCACCGTGGCCCCGGCCGACATGAAGCCCGGGACGATTTACAACTCCAACCGATTTTTTTTGCGGGCCTTGTTGCAAAGGTCGGGTTGCGAAGTCAGTGACTTGGGCATCGTGGCCGATCAAAAACAGGCCACCATCGATACCTTGGCCAAGGCCAGCCAAAACCATGATTTGATCGTCAGCAGCGGGGGCGTGTCGGTCGGCGAAGAAGACCACGTCAAACCCGCGGTTCAGGCCTTGGGTGTGCTCAATGTCTGGCAAATCGCCATGAAGCCTGGCAAGCCCTTGGCCTTTGGTTGGTTGAATGCCGCTGGCACATCGAACCCACCGCAAACTTGTTACTTCATGGGTTTGCCAGGCAACCCCGTTTCCAGTTTTGTGACCTATCTGTGCGTGGTTTGGCCTTTTTTGGCGGCCTTGCAAGGGATGGCACCTTCGGCTTCGCCGGCTTATGCCTTGCCGGTCCATTTTGATTGGCCCCGCCCCGACAAGCGCCGCGAATTTTTGCGGGTGCGCCGCAACGCCCAAGGCGGCTTGGATTTGTTTCCCAACCAAAGCTCAGGCGTGCTGACTTCTGCCGTGTGGGGCGACGGCTTGATCGATGTCGCCCCTGGACAGGCATTGCGCCATGGGGACATGGTGGCGTATTGGCCGTTTTCACATTGGTTGTCATGAACATCACATTGCGTTACTTTGCATCCGTCAGAGAGGCGATTGGCACTGGCCAAGAATCCGTCGCGACCCAGGCGGTGGACATCGCCCAGTTGCGCCGCGAGTTGATCGCGCGCAGCCCCCAGCATGCTGAAGCCTTGGCAGAGGGCAAAGCGGTTCGCGTGGCCTTGAACCAATTGGCTTGTCGCGAAGATGCCGTTTTGAGCGATGGGGACGAAGTGGCTTTTTTCCCACCCGTGACCGGGGGATGAGCATGCCGTCCTTGAGCGTGTCGATCCAAACCCAGGACTTTGACATTGGGCAAGAGCACATGCAGTTGCGCGCCCAAGACGTTCGGGTGGGCGCGGTGTGCAGTTTTTTGGGCACGGTGCGCAGCCAAAACGATGGCTTGGCCGTGGCTGGGATGACCCTGGAGCACTACCCTGGCATGACGGAGAAAGCCATTTTGTCGATGCTGTCGCAAGCGGCCGAGCGCTTTGATATCTACGCAGCGCGGGTCATTCACCGGGTGGGCGACTTGCTGCCGGGTGACCAAATTGTGTGGGTGGGTGTCACATCAGCGCACCGTGGGCTGGCCTTCCAAGCCTGTGAATTTTTGATCGATTACCTCAAAACCCAAGCGCCATTTTGGAAAAAAGAGCAAACACCCGCTGGTGCCCGCTGGGTGGATGCCCGGGTCAGCGACGATGAGGCCCTGGCCCGGTGGGGCATTGATGCCCCTCGCCAAGCCTTGGATTGACCTGCATCAAAGAGCGGCCTTGTTGGCACGGGCTGCAAGGCTTGAAATCAGGGCAATCAGCCCAAGTTGAGCCATCATCCCACCACCAAGAGAAGTGCCATGCGTGTTGAAAAACTGACCACCAAATTTCAAGAGGCCTTGTCCGATGCCCAAACCTTGGTCCTGGGTGCCGATCAGGCCTATATCGAGCCAGCCCATTTGCTGGTGGCCATGCTCAAGCAAACCGATGGCCCCCAATCTTTGTTGATGCGCGCAGGTGTGGCGGTCCCCGCCCTGTTGCAAGAGGCCCAGCAACTGATGGCCCGCTACCCCCAGGTTCAAGGTCAAGAACAGGTGCAAGTGGGCCGCGAGTTGGTGGGTTTGATCCAAGCCGCTGAGAAAGAAGGTCTCAAGCGCAAGGACCAGTACATCGCCAGTGAACTTTTCTTGTTGGCTTTGGCCGACCACAAGGGCGAAGCGGGTCAGTTGGTGCGCAAGCACGGCTTGGCCAGGTCCAGCTTAGAGGCCGCCATCGATGCCGTTCGTGGGGGCGCGCCTGTGCAAAGTGCCGACGCAGAAGGCCAGCGCGAGTCGCTGAAAAAATACTGCGTCGATCTGACCGAGCGGGCCAAGTCTGGCAAGCTCGATCCGGTGATCGGCCGCGATGATGAAATTCGCCGCGCCATCCAGGTTCTGCAAAGGCGCAGCAAGAACAACCCCGTTTTGATCGGTGAGCCCGGGGTGGGCAAAACCGCGATTGTGGAAGGCCTGGCCCAGCGCATTGTGGCTGGCGAAGTGCCCGACTCGCTCAAGGGCAAACGGGTGTTGTCCTTGGACATGGCCTCGTTGTTGGCAGGTGCCAAATTCAGGGGTGAGTTTGAAGAGCGGCTCAAGTCCGTGCTCAAAGAACTGGCCCAGGATGAGGGCCAAAACATCGTCTTCATCGATGAGTTGCACACCATGGTGGGCGCGGGCAAGGCCGAAGGCGCCATGGACGCTGGCAACATGCTCAAACCCGCCTTGGCCCGTGGTGAGTTGCACTGCGTGGGGGCCACGACCTTGGACGAGTACCGCAAGTTCATTGAGAAGGATGCGGCGCTGGAGCGGCGCTTTCAAAAAATCATTGTGGGAGAGCCCACGGTCGAAGCCACCATTGCCATTTTGCGCGGCTTGCAAGAACGCTATGAAGTGCACCACGGGGTGGAGATCACCGACCCGGCCATCGTGGCTGCGGCCGAGTTGTCCCACCGTTACATCACAGACCGGTTCTTGCCGGATAAAGCCATCGACCTGATCGATGAAGCGGCGGCCAAGGTCAAAATTGAAATCGACTCCAAGCCCGAGGTGATGGACAAGTTGGATCGCCGACTGATCCAACTCAAAATCGAGCGCGAAGCCGTTCGAAAAGAAAAGGACGATGCCTCGCAAAAAAGGTTGGCCTTGCTGGAAGAGGAGGTGGTCAAGCTCAGCAAAGAGTACGCCGACTTGGAAGAAATTTGGAAATCTGAAAAGTCCAATGCCCAGGGCAGTGCCTTGATCAAAGAGGAGATCGATCGCGTGCGGTTTCGCATCGACGAGCTCACCCGCAAAGGCGAATTCAACCAGGTTGCAGAACTGCAATACGGCAAGTTGCCCGAGCTGGAAAAGCGGCTCAAAGAAGCGCAGGCCAAAGAAGCGAAAAAGTCCAGCGACAGCGGTCAACCCCGCTTGCTTCGCACCCAAGTGGGTGCCGAAGAAATTGCCGAGGTGGTGGCCCGTGCCACAGGCATTCCGGTCTCCAAACTCATGCAAGGTGAGCGCGATAAATTGCTGCTGATGGAAGAGCGTTTGCAGCAAAGGGTGGTTGGACAAGCCGAGGGCATTTCTGCGGTGGCCAATGCCATCCGCCGCTCGCGCGCGGGCTTGGGCGACCCCAACCGGCCGACAGGATCATTTCTGTTTTTGGGCCCCACAGGCGTTGGCAAAACCGAGCTGTGCAAAGCCCTGGCGGCTTTCTTGTTCGACAGCGAAGACCATTTGATTCGCATCGACATGAGTGAATTCATGGAAAAACACTCGGTGAGCCGCATGATTGGTGCGCCCCCGGGCTATGTGGGTTACGACGAAGGTGGTTATCTGACCGAAGCGGTTCGGCGCAAACCCTATAGCGTGATCTTGCTCGATGAAATTGAAAAGGCCCATCCGGATGTTTTCAATGTGTTGTTGCAGGTGCTCGACGATGGCCGCTTGACCGATGGCCAAGGCCGCACCGTCGACTTTAAAAACACCGTGATCGTCATGACCTCCAACATTGGTTCGGCCATGATCCAAGGCATGGTGGGGCGAGACCATGCAGACATCAAAGATGCGGTCTGGGACGAGTTGAAAAACCATTTCAGGCCTGAGTTTCTCAACCGCATCGACGAGACGGTGGTTTTCCATTCGCTGGATGCCAGCCACATCGCGCGCATCGCGCAAATCCAGTTGGACCAGTTGTCTCAGCGCTTGGCCCACCTGGACTTGCATTTGAATGTGTCAGCGGCGGCTTTGGCCGAATTGGCCAAGGTGGGCTTTGACCCCGTTTATGGCGCACGGCCCTTGAAAAGGGCCATCCAGCAGCGCATCGAGAACCCCTTGTCCAAGCTGCTGCTGGAGGGCAAGTTCTTGCCCCAGCAAACGGTGGCGATTTCGGTGGATCCGGTGCGTTTTCCTGGGGAGTTCAGGTTTTCCCCGCAAGATGCGCCCAAGGCGACCCAGCCAGCGCAGTGAGTTCCATGGCCCTGGCCGCAGGGCCTGGGTTGCGGATAAACTGGTGTGAATGGGGCCCTGGTGCAAACCAGGGCTTTTTTCATTCATTCAACCGGTGTTGTGATGCGCAAATTGACTTTGAAGCTGTGGGTGTTGTGCGGTGCTTTTCTGAGCTTGAGCAGCCCCGTGGCCTGGACGCAAACGGCTTTCCCCACCAAGCCTGTGAAAATCATCGTGCCAGCAACACCCGGCGGGACTTCGGACATTTTTGCCCGCGCCATCGCCAATAAATTGCAAGAGAGTTTGGGCAAGCCGGTGGTGGTGGAGTACAAGCCCGGTGCCGCCACCAACATCGGCACAGACTTTGTGGCCAAGTCCGCACCCGATGGACATACTTTGCTGATCAATGGGATCACCTTGGCCACCAACCCACTGCTGTTTGCCAACTTGCCCTTCAACCCGAGCAAGGACTTCTCGCCCATCATTGAAGTGGCTGAAATGCTCAATGTGGTCACTGTCCACCCCAGCGTGCCGGCCAACAACATGCGCGAACTGGTCCAACTCATCAAATCCCAGCCTGGCGTGTTCAACCACGGCACGCCGGGGGTTGGCAGCTCGGGATACCTGTCAGCAGAGCTGCTGGGGGTGAAAACGGGGGCCAAAATCACCCACGTGTCCTACCAGGGCAACGCCCAAGCGGTGGTCGACCACTTGGGCGGCATTTTGCAAGTCGGGTTTGTGAATTTGCCGGTGGCGCTACAGCATGTGAAAACCGGCAAGCTCAAAGCCTTGGCGGTCACCTCTGCCAAGCGCAGCCCGCTGTTGCCAGAGGTGCCCACAGTTGCCGAGGCATTGGGCATCGCTGATTTTGAGTTGGTCGGTTGGTTTGGCCTGTTGGCACCGGCCAAAACCCCATCGGATGTGGTCGCGCGGTTGCATGCTGAAACCCTCAAGGCCTTGAAAGATCCATCGGTGGCAGAGGTGATCCAAGTGGCCGGGGGATCGGTGGGCGGTGGCAGCACCGCACAATTTGAAGCGCGCATCCGCAAAGATGCCGAGCGTTTGACCGAGGTCATCCGCGCATCGGGCGCTGCCAACAAGTAATTGCCGATGATGAACACCGTTGAAGCGATGCAAGCACCGCCATTGAAGCGCGATGCCTGGGTGATGGGCTTGGTGGGGCTGGTGCATGCCAGTTCGCACTTTTCTCACCTCTTGCTGCCCCTGATGTTCCCCGCCTTCATGCAAGACTTTGGCTTGAGTTATGCCCAGCTGGGCTTGCTGATGTCGGTCTTTTTTGTCGTCTCGGGCGTGGGGCAGGCCATGGCCGGATTTTTGGTGGATCACTTCGGTGCCCGACCGGTTCTTTACGCTTCTTTGGCCATATTGGCATTGGCATGTGCCAGCGTGACCCAAGCCCAAGGCTATTTCGGATTGCTGTGTTCGGCGGTGCTGTTTGGCTTGGGCAATTGCACCTTTCACCCGGTGGACTTCACCATTTTGAACCACCGCGTTTCTGAAAAAAGGCTGGGATATGCCTTCAGCGCACACGGTTTGACAGGCAATTTGGGTTGGGCGGTGGCCCCCACTTTCATGGTGGGCATTGCGGCCCTCAGCGACTGGCGCATGGCTTATGCGTGCGCAGCCTTGGTGTTTGTGGCCTTGCTGGTGTTGTGTGTGCACCAGCGCGTTCACTTGTACACCGTGCCACAAGAGAAACCCGCCCAGACATTGCCGACCCCACAGCCCGCCAGTTCGAGTTTGGCTTTTTTGCGCTTGCCCGTGGTGTGGTGGTGTTTTGGCTTCTTTGTCTTCTCCACCATGACCCTGGCCGTGGTGCAGAGTTTCTCGGTGTCAATTCTGCAGTCGCTGTATGGGGTCAGCTTCAGCTCGGCCACCAACACCTTGACCGCCTACTTGGTGTGTGCCGCTCTGGGAATGTTGGCCGGTGGCTTCATGGCGGCGACCTTTGCCCAGCATACGCAACGGGTGGTGTCTTGGAGCATGCTCAGTGCGGCGGTGCTGCTGCTGGTTTGTGCATCCGGTTGGCTTGGGCCTGTGGGCAGCATGCTGGCACTGGCGGTCACCGGTTTTGCCGCTGGGGTGGGTGGACCTTCGCGGGATTTGATGATCAAAAAGGCCACGCCCAGGGGGGCCACCGGGCGTGTTTATGGCATGGTTTACTCGGGCATGGATGTGGGATTTGCCATTGCACCCGCCATGTTTGGTGTGTTCATGGACCATGGTTGGTATGCCGCCACCTTGGTGGGGGTTGCCTTGACCTTGGTGGTCAGCGCCGCCTTGGCCGTGGTGGTGGGCCGCCAAGAGGAAACGTCGGTGTAGAGATCCGTGCACACGGGGGTATTTGGAAAGATGACGATGACAGACAAAAATCAACTGGCGGGCCACTTGTTGGTGGAGTGTTTGGTGGCCCAAGGGGTGACCCATGTTTTTGGCGTGCCGGGCGAGAGTTATTTGGCGGTTTTGGACGGCTTTCATGCCTACAAAGACCGCATCCAATTCATCACCAACCGCCAAGAGGGTGGTGCGGCTTTCATGGCCGAGGCCCAAGGCAAATTAACTGGCCGTCCAGGGATTTGTTTTGTCACCCGCGGACCAGGTGCCACCAATGCGTCCATCGGGGTGCACACGGCTTTTCAAGACAGCACGCCCATGATTTTGTTCGTCGGCGATGTGGGCAGCGATTTTCGTGACCGAGAGGCTTTTCAAGAAGTCGACTACAACAGTTTTTTTGGGCCCAATACCAAGGGCTTGGCCAAACGCGTGGAACGGGTGGATGACCCACAGCGATTGCCCGAATATGTTTCACGGGCTTTCGCCATGGCGATGAACGGCAGGCCAGGCCCCGTGGTCGTGGTGCTGCCCGAGGACATGCTGACCCAAATGGTCTCAGCCCGGCCCTTGCCCCGGGTTGACCCCGTCGAAGCTTGGTGCAGCCCCGGTTCTTTGCGGCAATTGCGCGACATGCTGCTGGCCGCTCAAAAGCCTTTGTTGATCGCGGGTGGTGGTGGCTGGACCCCGCAGGCGGCCCAAGCCTTGCAAAGGTTTGCCGAGGCCTGGAAATTACCAGTGGGCAATGCCTTTCGGTTCCAAGACACCTTTGACAACCACCACCCTTTGTATGCCGGCGATGTGGGGATTGGCATCAGCCCGGCATTGGCCCGGCGCATCGCTCAAAGTGACCTCATCATTGCGCTGGGGCCGCGCCTGGGTGAAATGACCACTGGCGGTTACGCCTTGTTGAGCGCGCCCAAGACCCAGCAAAAGCTGGTGCACATCCATGCCGGTGCAGAAGAGTTGAACCGTGTTTATCAAGCGGATTTGGCCATCCATGCCAGCATGAACGCGGCTGCCCGGGCCTTGGAGGTGCTCAGCCCTCCCAACGAATTGCCATGGGAGACTTGGGCCCTGCAGGCCAACGCCGATTACCTGGCCAATTTGCAGCCGCAAGCCATGCCCGGGTCGATTGACATGCCGGCCATCATTGCCTGTATCGATCGCCATTTGCCCAGCGATGCCATCTTCACCAATGGAGCGGGCAATTTCGCCAGTTGGATGCATCGGTTTCACCGCCACCATGGCTTGTCCAAAGGCCACAAAACACAACTCGCACCGACATCGGGGGCCATGGGTTATGGGGTGCCAGCGGGCATTGGTGCAAGCATCCTGACTGGTCGAACGGTGCTGACCATTGCCGGTGATGGCGACTTTCTGATGAATGGCCAAGAACTGGCCACTGCGGTGCAATTTGGCGGCAAGTCCATCATTGTCTTGCTCAACAACGGCATGTATGGAACCATCCGCATGCACCAAGAGCGTGAGTATCCGCACAACGAGAGCGGTTCTGGCTTGCGCAACCCCAATTTTGTGGCGCTGGCCCAAGCCTATGGGTATGCGGGTGTGCGTATCGATCAAACAGCGCAATTTGAGCCAGCCCTTCAAGCCGCCTTGGCCCATGAAGGGGGAACGCTGATCGAGGTGCTATTGGATCCAGAGGTGATCACCACGCGGGCCACCATGGCGACCATTCGCGAGGCGGCCATTCAACGTCGAAGTGCGGGCGCAAAGCCCTGATGTCGCCTGCACGCTGAACCCATGGGGGCAGAGCCGTTGTGGTGACCCAAAAAAAAGGCCGCTTTCGCGGCCTTTTTTGAGCGCATGAAGGTTTACTTCAGGTGCTTGCCAATCAAGCTGGCCAATTCAAACATGGTGACTTGTGCTTTGCCGAAGACGGCACGCAGTTTGTCATCTGCATTGATGTTGCGCTTGTTGACTTTGTCTTGCAAACCGTGCTTTTTGATGTAAGTCCACATCTTGCTGACCACTTCGGTGCGGGGCAGGGGAGATGCGCCCACCACAGCAGCCAAGGCGGCGCTGGGGGTCAAAGCACGCATGAATGCTGCATTGGGGGTGCGCTTTTTGGCCGGTGCTTTTTTCGCCGCTTTTTTGGCGGGGGCTTTTTTGGCCACTACCTTTTTGGCGGGGGCTTTCTTAGCGGGCGCTTTTTTCGCTGCTACTTTTTTTGCCGGTGCTTTCTTCGCAGCGGCTTTTTTGGCGGGTGCTGCTTTTTTTGCAGCTTTCTTTGCCGGGGCTTTTTTTGCAGTTGCCATGATTCAGTTTCCTTCTAGAAGAGAGTGAAAAATCACCGACAGAAACGGTATCTCTGACGGCAGTGCGAATCCTAATAGAGAAAATAGCCTTTTCCAAGGGGAGAAATGCTTTTTTTCACTCTTATTTGTGGTTTTTTCCGAGTTGTTCGGCGCTTTGTGTGGCCCGAAGCAACTTGCCGAGCCACACACGATGTAGGTGAAGTGGGCTCTCAGGGCCGTGGATTGGCCCCATCCTTTTGTTGATCAAAGCCGATGGCGCAGGTTTCAACGGCCCATCGCCCGCCAATCGGTTTTCAGGGGTTCTGGCATTTCATTGGAACAAAACAAGTTTTCTTAATGTGAAAAATTGATGGCGAATTTGCTTTGTCTTTTTTCCAATGTGAGATATATAATTCCATATTGCGATAAACATTTTTAAGTATATGATTTAAAACAAATAAAAATTTGTCTTATATAAGACACAAGATTCTTTGTTGTCTTATATAAGACTTAAAGTGTGGGTTCTGCAGTTGCAGTTTTCATCCACTTCGAAAGGGAAACCATGCCTCAAACACTCACAGAACAACTCAGCCGTGAACAACAAATTTCTGCACTTGAAAAGGATTGGGCCACCAATCCGCGCTGGAAGGGCATCAAGCGTGGTTACAGCGCCGCCGATGTGGTGCGTTTGCGGGGCAGTTTTCCAATTGAATACACCTTGGCCCGCCGGGGTGCGGAGAAGTTGATCGACTTGTTGTACAACGAGCCTTATGTCAATTGCCTGGGCGCGTTGACGGGCGGACAAGCCATGCAACAGGTCAAGGCCGGGATCAAGGCCATTTATTTGTCGGGGTGGCAAGTCGCTGCCGATAACAACAGCTATTCGTCCATGTACCCCGATCAGTCGCTTTACCCGGTGGACTCTGTGCCTGGCGTGGTGGAGCGCATCAACAACACGTTTCGCCGTGCAGACGAAATCCAATGGTCAAAGGGACTCAACCCTGGGCAAGCGGGCTACATCGATTACTTCGCGCCCATCGTGGCCGATGCAGAGGCTGGCTTTGGCGGGGTCTTGAACGGTTTCGAGTTGATGAAGGCCATGATCCGCGCAGGTGCTGCCGGTGTTCATTTTGAAGATCAGCTCGCATCGGTTAAAAAATGCGGTCACATGGGCGGTAAGGTGCTGGTACCCACCACAGAGGCCGTGCAAAAACTGATCGGCGCACGCATGGCTGCAGACGTGTGTGGCACGCCGACTTTGGTGATTGCCCGTACCGATGCGGAAGCCGCTGACCTGTTGACCAGCGACTACGATGAAAACGACAAACCGTTTTTGACGGGTGAGCGCACGGCAGAGGGTTTCTACAAAACACGCAAAGGCATGGACCAAGCGATTTCCCGTGCTGTTGCTTATGCCCATTACGCCGACTTGGTGTGGTGCGAAACAGGCACCCCTGATTTGGAGTTTGCCCGCCAATTTGCTGAGGCGGTGCACAAAGTGCATCCCGGCAAAATGTTGGCCTATAACTGCTCGCCCTCTTTCAATTGGAAGAAAAACCTGGACGATGCGACCATTGCCAAATTCCAACGTGAATTGGGAGCGATGGGTTACAAGTACCAGTTCATCACCTTGGCGGGTATCCATTCCATGTGGTTCAACATGTTCGACTTGGCGCAGGATTACGCCCAGCGTGGCATGTCTGCCTACGTGGAGAAAGTGCAAGAGCCGGAATTTGCGGCCCGCGAGCGTGGCTATTCCTTTGTTTCTCACCAACAAGAGGTGGGTACAGGCTACTTTGACGATGTCACCACGGTGATCCAAGGTGGAAAGTCCAGTGTGACGGCATTGACGGGTTCGACCGAGGAAGAGCAGTTTCACTGAGATGTTTTGCACACCCGCACACAGGCGGGCGTGATTCAAAAAGCCCGTTCGCGGGCTTTTTTTATGGGAAAATCAAAACCCTAGCGCGGCACAAAACCGCGCTTGTTTTGTTTTTCCATCGAACATCACCGAGTCATCCATGCCCCAGATATCCTTGCCAGACGGTTCCCGCAGAGACTTTGCTTCGCCTGTGACGGTGGCCGAGGTGGCAACTTCAATTGGCGCTGGCCTGGCCAAGGCGGCGTTGGCTGCCAAAGTGGATGGCAAGTTGGTGGACACCAGCCATGTGATTTCAGACAATGCCCAGTTGTCCATCGTGACCGCCAAAGATGCCGATGGTTTGGAGGTGATTCGCCACTCCACGGCGCATTTGTTGGCCTATGCGGTCAAGGCTCTTTTTCCAGAAGCGCAGGTCACCATTGGGCCAGTGATTGAAAACGGCTTTTACTATGACTTTTCCTACCATCGGCCATTCACGCCAGAGGATTTGGTCTCGATAGAAAAGAAAATGACTTCACTGGCCAACCTGGATGAAGCCATTGTCCGGCGCACCTTGCCGCGCGATGAAGCCGTCAGCCACTTCAAGGCCATGGGCGAGCATTACAAGGCTGAAATCATCGCCAGCATTCCCGCTGACCAAGAGGTCAGTTTGTACCGTGAAGGTGCGTTTGAGGATTTGTGCCGCGGGCCTCACGTGCCCAGCACCGGAAAGCTCAAACATTTCAAGTTGATGAAGGTTGCGGGGGCTTATTGGCGGGGCGACCACCGCAATGAGATGTTGCAACGCATTTACGGTACCGCCTGGGCAAGCAAAGAAGACTTAGCCCAATACCTCACGATGTTGGAAGAGGCCGAAAAACGTGACCACAGAAAATTAGGCCGCGAACTTGATTTGTTCCACATCGATGAGCACTCGCCTGGAACTGTCTTTTGGCACCCCAAGGGATGGGTCTTGTGGCAAGAGGTGGAGCGATACATGCGGCGCGTTTACCGCGACAACGGTTACTTGGAGGTCAAAGGCCCGCAAATTTTGGACCAACACCTTTGGGAAAAAACGGGTCACTGGGACAAGTACCGCGAAAACATGTTTGTGACCGAGTCCGAAAAGCGTGACTATGCCTTGAAGCCCATGAATTGTCCCGGGCACATCTTGATTTTTAAACAAGGCATCAAAAGTTACCGCGATTTGCCGTTGCGGTTCGGTGAGTTTGGCCAGTGCCATCGCAATGAACCCACCGGTGGATTGCACGGCATCATGCGCGTGCGCGCTTTCACCCAAGATGATGGCCATATTTTTTGCACAGAGTCGCAGATCCAGTCAGAGGTCATGGCTTTCACCACCTTGCTCCAAAAGGTGTACCAAGATTTCGGGTTCACGAAAATCCTCTACCGTTTGTCGACGCGACCCGAAAAGAGAATTGGTTCGGAAGAGAGTTGGGACAGAGCGGAACATGCTTTGGCAGAAGGTCTCAAAGCTTCCGGATGTGATTTCGAGTACCTGCCAGGCGAGGGCGCTTTTTACGGCCCCAAAATCGAGTACACCCTCAAGGATGCTTTGGGCCGTGAGTGGCAATGCGGAACCATCCAGGTCGATCCCAACATGCCCGAGCGATTGGATGCTGAATTTGTGGCCGAAGATGGTGGGCGGCACCGGCCTGTGATGTTGCACCGGGCCATCGTGGGAAGCCTTGAGCGCTTCATTGGCATTTTGATAGAAGAACACGCGGGTGCATTGCCGGTTTGGCTCTCACCTGTGCAAGTCAGTGTGCTCAATATCACCGATGGGCAGGCCGATTACGTCGAAAGTGTCGTTAAAAGGTTGAAGGATCAAGGCTTTAGGGTGGAGTCCGACCTGAGAAACGAGAAAATAACCTATAAAATACGCGAGCATTCAATGCAAAAGCTCCCCTACATCCTGGTCGTTGGTGACAAGGAGAAGGCAGCAGGTGCCGTTGCAGTGCGCGCCCGAGGAAACAAAGACCTCGGCGTGATGTCTCTGGAATCATTTATTCAAATGCTTTCCTCTGATGTCACCCTCAAAAGCTGATTTCTATGAAATGGCGACTGGGTGTGTTGCGCTGGGCGGTTGTTTGCCATTTGTTTTCAGATGGCTTTTTTTGAAGGATATAAACCATCGCTACTGAATTCAGAGATCGCCGCCATCGCGAAGAGCGCAAGCACCGGTTGAACCGGGAAATCATGGCACCAGAAGTCCGCTTGAGTGGACCGGACAACGAGCCCTTGGGCATTGTGAGTCTGATGGAGGCCTTGCGAATGGCGGGAGACCTAGACGTTGATCTGGTTGAGATTGCTTCCACGGCCGTGCCCCCTGTCTGTCGATTGATGGACTACGGCAAGTTCAAATACCAAGAACAAAAAAAGGCTGCTGAAGCGAAGTCCAAACAAAAGATCATTGAGGTCAAAGAGATCAAGTTCAGACCAGGTACCGATGATGGTGACTACAACATCAAGTTGCGCAACATCAAGCGGTTTTTGGCAGAGGGCGATAAATGCAAGATCACTTTGCGATTCAGGGGGCGTGAAATCACGCACCAAGAAATCGGAATGGCCTTGTTGCAAAGAATTCGGGATGAATTGGCCGACCTGATTGTGGTTGAGCAGTTCCCCAAGCTAGAGGGCCGGCAAATGATCATGATGATCGCGCCGGGCAAGAAAAAAGTGGGTGGCGTTGCCAAACCCACGGCAGAGACCGCTGCGGCGGTTTCGGCCTGAAACTGACAAGATCGGTCGCTTTCCGATCTTGGCCAGCGCATCCCTGATCCAGGTCGGGGAAGCACAAGTGGCTCGGGGCCATCAAGTTTGCGAAGGTTGCAAACGCCTCACGAGCACAATGAGAAAAGGAGCATCAACATGCCCAAAATGAAAACCAAAAGCAGCGCCAAAAAGCGCTTTCGCGTTCGTCCAGGTGGAACCGTCAAGCGCGGACAAGCCTTCAAGCGTCACATCCTGACCAAGAAGACCACCAAAAACAAGCGCCACTTGCGTGGTGCGGTCGCAGTGCATGAGACCAATATGGGTCACATGGCCCAAATGTTGCCCTTTGCTGGGCTGTGATCTGACGAACAAGGAGTAATGAAATGCCTCGCGTAAAACGTGGAGTGACGGCGCGCGCCCGTCACAAAAAAGTTCTGGCCCAAGCCAAAGGTTTCCGTGGTCGCCGCGGTAATGTGTTTCGCATCGCCAAAGAAGCGGTGATGAAAGCTGGGCAATATGCCTACCGAGATCGCAGAGCCAAAAAACGTGTGTTTCGTCAGTTGTGGATCGCCCGTATCAATGCGGCCGCACGTGAATTGGGCCTGACCTATAGCCAATTTGCCAACGGCCTCAAAAAGGCGGCCATTGAAATCGACCGCAAGATGTTGGCCGATTTGGCGGTGCATGACAAAGCCGCTTTTGGTCACATTGTTGATCAAGTCAAAGCCAAATTAGCTGCTTGATGTCACGACCCGGTGGCACCTGCTCGCCAGGTGCGCCGGGTTTGTTTCTCTGGCCTGTCGCCAATGATTGGCCGAGGCCCATTTAAAACGCCTGCGCTCAAATGAACGATCTGAATGCTTTGGTGATGGAGGCCCAATCGGCCTTTGCGGCATCTCACACCCAGGCCGACTTGGAAAATGCCAAGGCCCAATTTTTGGGTAAGACGGGGCGCGTCACCGAACTCATAAAGGGGCTGGCGAGTCTCTCGCCGGAGGACAAAAAATCCAAGGGTGCTGCGATCAATCAGGTGAAACAAGCGGTTGAAGCAGCACTGGTTCAGCGCAGGCAAGACCTGGCCGATGAAGCCTTGTCCAATCAACTCAAAGCGCAGTCTTTGGATGTGAGTTTGCCAGGCCGACTTCGCCCCACAGGTGGGCTGCACCCTGTCAGCCTGACCCTGGAGCGCATTGAGCAAATTTTTGATTCGATGGGCTTTGAAGTGGCACAGGGGCCAGAAATTGAATCCGATTGGTACAACTTCACCGCCCTCAATACCCCGCAGGATCACCCCGCCAGATCCATGCATGACACCTTTTATGTCGAAGGTGGAAGTCTGTTGAGAACGCACACCAGCCCGATGCAAATTCGGCATGCAGTGAGCCATGTCAAAAGACATCAGGCCTTATTGGATGCGGGCCAAGTCATGCCGGAGATTCGGGTGATTGCCCCGGGCCGAACATACCGGGTCGACAGCGATGCCACCCACTCGCCCATGTTTCACCAGTGTGAAGGCTTGTGGATCGGTCAAAACATCAGCTTCAAAGACCTCAAAGTGGTGTTCACCGATTTTTGCCGCACATTTTTTGAGTCCGCTGACTTGGTGTTGCGCTTTCGCCCCAGCTTTTTTCCCTTCACCGAACCCAGCGCCGAAATCGATATCCAATTTCCCAGCGGTCCTTTGGCAGGTCGTTGGTTGGAGGTGGCCGGTTCAGGTCAAGTGCACCCGCAGGTGGTTCGCAACATGGGGCTGGATCCTGAGCTGTACATGGGTTTCGCCTTCGGCATGGGCCCTGATCGCTTGACCATGTTGCGTTATGGCGTCAATGATCTGCGTTTGTTCTTTGACGGAGACATTCGTTTTCTCAGTCAATTCCGCTAAAGCTTCGACGACATATGCAATTCCCAGAGTCATGGTTGCGCGAGTTTTGCAACCCACCATTGAGTTCCCAGGCCTTGGCCGACACCTTGACCATGGCTGGTTTAGAGGTGGAGGACATGCGTTCGGTGGCCCCCCCTTTTTCGGGTGTGGTGGTGGGCCTGATTTTGGATGCCCATCCGCATCCCGATGCCGACCGCTTGCGAGTTTGTCAAGTGGATGTGGGCCAAGTCCAAGCCTTGAGCATTGTGTGTGGCGCACCCAATGCCCGGCCGGGCATCAAAGTGCCCTGTGCCTTGGTCGGCGCGTCGCTCCCCCCCACCGAAGAGGGTGGCAAGCCCTTTGCCATCAAGCTGGGAAAAATCAGGGGCGTGGAAAGCCAGGGCATGTTGTGCTCAGCGCGTGAACTGCAACTCAATGAAGACCACGGCGGGTTGATGGAACTGGACCCACAGTCTCCGGTGGGGCAAGATATTCGCCAATGTCTTCAACTCGACGATGTGCTCTTCACGCTCAAATTGACACCCAACTTGGCCCATTGCCTGAGTGTTCAAGGGGTGGCGCGCGAGCTCTCGGCCTTGACCGGGTCTCCGCTCCTGATGCCTGCTTTTCCGGCCGTCACTTGCAACAGCGACCAGGTGTTGCCGGTGGAGGTCTTGGCAACGGATTTGTGCGGCCGTTTTTCAGGCCGCGTCATGCGCCATGTGAACCCCGGGGCCAAGACACCTGCTTGGATGGTGGAACGCTTGGCCCGTTGCGGTCAGCGCAGTGTGAGCCCCTTGGTCGACATATCCAACTACGTGATGTTTGAGTTGGGCCGGCCCACCCATATTTTTGATCTCGAAAAGATCAAGGGCGGCTTGCAGGTGCGCTGGGGGCGCAAAGGTGAAAGCCTGAAGTTGCTCAACGGCCAAACGGTCGAAGTGGATGGGTCTGTGGGTGTCATCTCCGATGCCCATCAGGTCGAATCACTGGCAGGCATCATGGGTGGGGATGCCACGGCGGTGGGTGATGACACCCGACACATTTACATCGAAGCCGCTTTTTGGTGGCCCAAGGCCGTTGCCGGCCGTTCACGCCGATTCAACTTTTCCACCGATGCCGGGCATCGTTTTGAGCGGGGTGTCGACCCCGGTCAAACGGTGGCGCACATTGAGCGCATCACCCAACTGGTGTTGGACATCTGCGGCACCCCCGAAACATTGTGCGGGCCCATTGATGACCAAAAACCCAATCTGCCCCAACCCCAGCCGGTGCGCATGAGGGTGTCGCGGGCTGAAAAAGTGTTGGGCATGCCCCTGGGTGAAGCGCAGTGCATGTCGGCATTGAGTGCCTTGGGTTTGCAATGCGCCCTATCGCAGGGCGAGATCACGGTGGCAGTGCCCAGCCATCGTTTCGACTTGCAAATTGAAGAAGACATCATTGAAGAAGTGGCGCGCATGGTCGGCTTTGAAAAATTGCCAACCACGCCGCCCCAAGCGCCCATTGTGGCCAAGCAGCGCTCTGAAACAAAGCGCAGTGCGCATGCCGTGCGCCGCAGTTTGGCGGCGTTGGGTTATCAAGAAACCATCAATTTCAGTTTTGTCCCAGCGGCCTGGGAGTCTGAATTGGCTGCCAACCCAGACCCCGTTCGCTTGCTCAATCCGATTGCCAGCAACATGGATGTGATGCGCTCATCCCTGATGGGCTCTATGTTGCAAGTGCTGAAGTTCAATTTGGATCGGCGTGCAGACCGGGTGCGTGTGTTTGAAATCGGCCGGGTTTTTCGCAAAGACCCGCAAGTCACAGATACCGACACAACGGTGGCAGGTTTTGATCAACCCATGCACATCGCTGCGATGGCATATGGTCCGAATTACCCATCGCAATGGGGTGTCAAAGAGACACCGCTGGACTTTTTCGATGTCAAAGCCGATCTGCAGGCCTTGCTATCGCCTTTGCAAGCCGAGTTCCATGCGGCCGAGCATCCCGCCCTGCACCCGGGTCGTTGTGCCGCAGTTTCGCTGCGCGGTCAGGTGATTGGTCATGTGGGTGAATTGCATCCCAGACATCGGCAAGCATGGGGATTCGCCCAGGCCCCCATTGGGTTTGAATTGACATTGGAACCGCTGTTGATGCTGGACATGGTGCATTTCCAGACAGTATCCAAGTTCCCGGTGGTGGAGCGGGATTTGGCCATCATCGTGGCACAAGATGTCACCCACCAACAATTGATGCAAGCGGTCTTGGCCACTCCCAGCAAAGGTTTGCTCAAAGACGCGGTTTTGTTTGATGTCTACCGCCCAGACACCGATACCGCCGGCATGACATCAGCAGAAAAAAGCTTGGCCGTTCGCTTGCGTTTGAGCAGCGACGAGGCCACCTTGACCGAAGAGCAGATTCAATCGGTGGTGGATGCCGTGCTGTCATCTTTGTCCCGTGTCTTGAATGCGCGACTTCGGTAAACCTGGGGGATTTATGGAAATTTCAGTCGATAGCCTTGAAACGCCTGCATTGACCAAGGCCCAGTTGGCCGACATGCTCTATCAGCAAATTGGTTTGAACAAGCGTGAATCCAAAGACATGATCGAGGCCTTTTTTGACCTCATCACCCAGAGTTTGGTGGAGGGCAATGATGTCAAAATTTCAGGCTTTGGAAATTTTCAAATCCGCACCAAGTCTGCCAGGCCGGGTCGCAATCCCCGCACCGGCGAAGTCATCCCGATTGCTGCGCGCCGGGTGGTTACTTTTCACGCCAGCCATAAATTAAAAGACCTCATTCAGGGGGAGCCGTCCAGGCCAACTGAATAATTTCGAAAGATAGTTGTTTTTTACAGCTTTTTTTGATCTTTCCCTCTTATCTTTTCGGTGCGCTTGGGTTAACCTTGGTCCCGCTTTACTCATTCGTCCATGGAAAACGCACTGCCACCCATACCTGCCAAACGCTATTTCACCATCGGTGAAGTGAGCGACTTGTGCGCTGTCAAGCCACATGTGTTGCGATATTGGGAGCAAGAGTTCACCCAGCTGCGCCCCATGAAACGGCGCGGTAATCGGCGGTACTACCAGCACCATGAAGTTTTGATGATTCGCCGCATCCGTGACTTGTTGTACGAACAAGGCTTCACCATCAGCGGGGCCCGCAATCGACTGCAAGAGATCAGCCACGAATTCAAAACCCAAGATGATGCCAATCTGGCCGCCCCAGAGCCTTCACCCAGCGCAGTGACCGCCAGTGCACCACATTTAGAAGGCTGGGGCTTGGCTTCATCCAGCTCTGAACCCACCGGTTCCAAGCGATTGTTCCTGCTGCGCCGGGAATTGTTTGAAATCCGTGAATTGCTCAGTGAAGCGCACGCATAAGCTCGCTATAATCTCGTACTTCGGCGTGTAGCGCAGCCTGGTAGCGCACTTGCATGGGGTGCAAGGGGTCGCGAGTTCGAATCCCGCCACGCCGACCAAAGTCAAAAAAGGGTTAGTAGATTTATCTACTAACCCTTTTGTGTTTTTTGGGTTTTCACCCGATCCACTGGTTCAGGTGATGGTCTTTTTCACCCGGTTTGCCGACATGGGCAAATGCCGCAAGCGTTGACCGGTGAGTTGGAACACCGCGTTGGCGATGGCCGGTGCCACGGCCAACACACCAATTTCACCCATGCCCGTGGGCGGCGCTTTGGACGGGATGATTTGGGAGTGGATCTCCGGCATGTCGGCCATGCGCAGCACCGGGTAGTCATTGAAATTGGATTGCACCACCGCACCGTTTTTGATGTTCAACTCCTCCAGCAAGGCCAGCGAAAGGCCATAAACCACGGCACCCTCGAGTTGCGCCAAGATATTGGTGGGTTGAATGGCCAGACCAGGATCAACCGCCACCCAATAGTTGTGCACCTTGATCTTGCCGGTTTTGCGGTCCAAGGAGACCTCGGCCACACCCGCTGAGAGGGTGCCGTGGTAGTCCGCAAAAGCCAAACCCAAACCCCGGTTCTTGCGCTTGCGGTTCCAATCAGACATTTCGGCCACCGTGCGAATGACCGCATTGGCCCTGGCATCGTCTTTGGTCAGTTCCAGGCGCATGGACAAAGGATTGACTTGGCGGGCTGCCGCGATTTCATCGACAAAGCTTTCAATCACAAACTTGTTGTAGCCAGCACCGATGCCGCGCAAGGGTTGAACCCGCATGCCGCGAATTTCTCGCACACCCTCGGCCAGTGAATGGGGTATGCCGTAATGCGGCAGGTCAGAGCCGTTCCAGCCCACGTAATCTTTTCCGCCAGTGGCTTGAAACCGGGCCGGGGCCGCAATCGCATCCACATTCTCAGCCACCATGCGGTGGCGCCATGCGCTGATCTGGCCTTTGTCGTCCAAGCCAGCTTTCATCACATGGTGGGTCATCGGTCTGGGTCGGGCCGCAGCCATATCGTCTTCGCGGGTCAGGATGAGCTTGACGGGCAGTTTGGTGATGTTTGACAGCACCACGGACTGGGCGATGATGTCTGGGGCAATGCGCCGGCCAAAACCGCCACCCAGCATCAATGTATTGACCTTGATTTTGTCGGGCGTGGTCTTCAATATGCCCGAAGCCACCACCGTGGCCAAAAATGAAAACTGGGTGCCAGTCCAGACCTCGGCGGACTGGCCATCGGCCGCCACTTTGGCCAGGCAATTCATCGGCTCCATTTGGGCGTGGTAGGCATGCTCGGACCAGTAGGTGGCCTCAATGACCTTGGCGGCTTGGCCCATGGCGGTGGCCACATCGCCTTTTTTGTAGGCATCCATGGCCTTGGCATTGGCATCTTGTCCTTGGCGTGCGTAGTCGCTTTTGGATTTTTCAGAGTCGAAATTGGCTGCAGCGGTGGCACCTGAGGTGTTCCAGGTGACCTTGGCCTTGAGCACATTGCGGGCCAGATGGGTGGCCTCCACGGTTTGGCCAATGACGGCCACGCCAAAGGGCAGGGTGAGCACCCTGAGAACGCCGGGCACGGCCATGGCTTCATCGGTGTTGACGTTTTCAGCCTTGGCCCCTTCCATGGGGGACTCCAAAACCGTGGCATAGACCATGCCATCCACCCGGGCATCGATGCCAAATTGAGCGCTTCCATCCACTTTGGATTGCACATCAATGCGGCCAATGTCATGCCGTCCAATGAGCTTGAATTGCTCGGGCCTTTTCAAATCCTCGTCACTGATTTTGGGGAGTTCTGTGGGAACGGTGGCAAATTGGGCGACTTCACCATAGCTGATGCGCTGGTTGCTTTTGGCATGCACAACCATGCTGTTTTGGGTGACCAGTTCGCTGGCGGGCACGCCCCATTTGACGGCCACCGCATCGATCAACAAACGCCTGGCCTGAGCACCCGCAATGCGCAGGGGCCTGAAATAGCCTGGCACCGCCACACTGGCCAAGGAGGCTTGTCCGCCATTGAGCAAGGGATGGGGGTTGCCATACACCTTGGGGTTGGGGGGGGCCACCAGCACCTTCACTTTGGACCAATCGGCATCCAATTCTTCCGCCAACACCAGGGGCAGGCTGGTCAAGGTGCCTTGACCCATTTCTGCAGTGGCCGCGGTGATGGAGATGGTGTTGTCGGTCCCGATGGTGACCCAAACGTTGGCGGTCAAACCCGGGTTGGCGTTTTGTGCGTGGGCATCGACCGCCAAGCTGCTGACACCCAGGGTGAGGGAGAGGGTGAGGCCTGCACCACCGCCCAAAAACTGGCGGCGGTTGATTTCAGGCTGGGGCAAAGTGATGTGTGTGGTCATGATCAAGCTTCCTTGGCAGCACGCTGGATGGCGCGAACAATGCGCGTGTAGGTGCCGCACCTGCAAATATTGCCGTTCATGTGGGCCACGATTTGCTCTCGGCTGGGATTTTTGTTTTTGGACAGCAGCGCGGCCGCTTGCATGATCTGACCCGACTGGCAATAACCACATTGCGGCACTTGTTCGGCCACCCATGCTTTTTGCAACTTGTGGCTGCCATTGGGCGACAGGCCTTCGATGGTGGTGACGTTTTTGCCAGCCACATTGGAGACGGGCATGCTGCAAGAGCGAACCGGTGCCCCGTTCACATGCACGGTGCAAGCACCGCACTGGGCCACACCACAGCCATACTTGGTGCCAGTGAGTTTCAGGTGCTCGCGCAGCACCCACAGCAATGGCGTGGAAGGCGCAGTGTCGGTGGTGGCCGACTGTCCGTTGACGTTGAACGAGGTGGGCATTCTCAAATCCATCAAAAAATTACGATCTCATCAGTTTATTCAAGCAGGGGGCCCCATCGCCTAGGCGGTTTCCCTAGCGTTTGTATTTGCCGGTAAAGTGGCAACCAACGTTTCACATGGGTTTTCAAAATGCACATCGGCATGATCGGCTTGGGGAAGATGGGTGGCAATTTGGTGCGGCGCTTGATGCGCAAGGGCCATTCTTGTGTGGTTTTCGATGCGCAAGCCAGCAGCACCGCTACTTTGGTCAGCGAAGGGGCGCAAGGCGCGCGTGATTTGGCCGACCTGGTGGGCCAATTGCCTGCACCCCGCGTGGTTTGGATGATGTTGCCCGCCGGAGAGATCACCGAAAAAACATTTTTGGCCCTCAAAGACCTGTTGCAAGCCGGGGATATCTTGATCGATGGCGGCAACGCCAATCACAAAGACGATGTGCGCCGCGCTCAAGCACTGAGCCCATTGGGCATCCAATACATGGATGTGGGCACCAGCGGTGGGGTTTGGGGCCTGGAGCGGGGCTATTGCCTGATGGTCGGTGGCGCTTCATCGGCTTTTCAAACCTTGGAGCCTGTGTTTCGGGATTTGGCCCCAGGCCAAGGGGATGTCCCCATGTCCCCAGGCCGGGAAGGCCGGCCTTCCACAGCGCATTTGGGTTATTTGCACACCGGCCCTGTGGGTTCCGGCCACTTCGTCAAGATGGTGCACAACGGCATCGAATATGGCTTGATGCAGGCCTTTGCCGAAGGGTTTGACATCCTCAAGGGCGTGGGCCAAGACCACATCCCCGAGCAGCGGCGCTATGACTTGAACTTGGCCGACATCACCGAGTTGTGGCGGCGCGGCAGTGTGGTGTCTTCCTGGTTGCTGGACTTGAGTGCCATTGCCTTGGCCCGGGATCCGCAGCTCGCCGCGTTTTCAGGTCATGTTCAAGATTCAGGCGAAGGGCGATGGACCATCGAGGCCGCGATCGAACAAGCCACACCGGCACAGGTGTTGACATCGGCTTTGAATGCCAGATTTCGCTCCCGCCAATCTCCCAGCTTTGCCGATCAAACCTTGTCTGCGCTGCGGCACCAGTTTGGCGGCCACCAGGAGCCTGGCAAATCCTGAGCCTGCACGGGCTAATTCTCCACCGGCTCAGTGGATGTCCATTTGGTGCAGTTCAAACTCGCCTTTGGCACGGTCGGCGAAAAAGCACCGCAAGGTTTCTTTGACGGTTTTGAAGGCGAGCTCATCCCAGGGAATTTCATGCTCGCTAAATAGCCTGGCCTCCATGGTTTCATGCCCAGGATTGAAAATTTCAGAGGTCAGTTTCGCGCGGAAAAAGAAATGAACCTGTCCGACCCGGACCACATTGATGATGCTGAACAGCTCTTGCATCTCAAAACGGGCACCGGCTTCTTCATCGGTTTCGCGGGCCGCCCCATCGGTCAAGGTCTCCCCCAGCTCCATGAAGCCAGCGGGCAAGGTCCATTTGCCCAGGCGGGGCTCGATATTGCGCTTGCACAACAACACCGAATCGCCCCACACCGGTATGGTGCCCACCACATTCAGCGGGTTTTCATAGTGGATGGTCTGGCACTGCGGGCAAACCGCACGGGTGCGGGTGTCGCCATCGTCTGGAATGCGCAAAACAACCGATGTTCCACAGTTTTTGCAATGTTTAAAGCCGGTGCGCAGCAAGGTGGGTGATCCGACTATGGGTCGAGAACTGGTTCAGTCCACATGCACCGTCAAGGTGGGCAAGCCCGCCACTTGACCGACCATGGTGTCACCGCTTTTCACAGCGGCCACGCCCTCAGGTGTTCCGCTGTAAATCAGGTCGCCGGGTTGCAACTCCCAAGCGGCCGACAAATGCTCGATGGTTTCGGCAATATTCCAAATCAGCTTGCTCACATGGCTGGCTTGGCGCGCTTGACCGTTGACGGTGACAGAAATCGCGGCCTCTTCAATGCCGGTTAATTTTTCGGCCTTGACGATGGGGCCGATCGGGGCGCTGTGGTCAAAGGCTTTGCCAATGCACCAGGGGCGGCCTTGCTTTTTCATGTCATTTTGCAGGTCGCGCCGGGTCATGTCCAAGCCCACCGCATAACCAAAAACATGGGCCATGGCCTGTGCGGCGGGGATGTCGCGCCCACCTTTGCCAATCGCCACCACCAATTCAATCTCGTGGTGAAAATTACCCGTCATGCTGGGGTAGGGAATGTGGCCAGTCGTGCCCTCTGGAACCACCACCAAGGCATCGGTGGGCTTCAAAAAGAAAAAGGGCGGCTCACGACCGGTGTAGCCCATTTCTTTGGCATGCTCTTCGTAGTTGCGGCCCACGCAGTAAATGCGGTGAACAGGAAATCGCTCAGGCTGACCCAAGATGGGCACAGACACAGTGGCTGGCGCGGCAAAGACGTAAGACATGGCTTCCTTTCAAGCGGTGACGGGTCGAGTAGGGCCGCCAGGGCCATGAACATGGCATCCAACGGCACCTGACAAGGCCAACAGTGTGCCATGACTCCCGCCACGCGCGCTTAGCGCGGTTTAACATCCCAAGCTATTGCCCATTGGCGAGCTCACCCAGGCAACCCCACATCCATGGAATTCAACCATCGCATCCAAGGCTTGAACCCCGCTGTGTCTTGGCCCAGCGGGGTCCAAGCGCACTGCTCCACGCGACTGGGGGGCGTGTCTGCGGCCCCTTATGACAGCTTGAACTTGGGCGATCATGTGCAAGATGCCATCGCCCATGTGCAGGCCAACCGGGACCTTTTGGGGGCACGCTTGGGTGCCAAGCCGGTTTTTATGAACCAAACGCACGGTTGGGATTTGTTGGAGCTGACCCCCGCAACCCCCAATGGCTTGCCCGCTGATGTGTGCATCACTCAGCATGTCCAACTGGCATGCACCATCATGGTTGCCGATTGCTTGCCGGTGTTGTTCGCAGAGCCCTCGGGCCAGTGGGTGGCCGCAGCCCATGCCGGTTGGCGTGGCTTGGCGGGCCAATCTGGCCAAGGTGTCATGGAGGTGGCGGTTCAAGCCATTTGCGCGCGCGCAGTTTGCCAGCCAGAACAATTGCAAGTGTGGTTGGGGCCATGCATCGGACCCACCGCATTTGAAGTCGGCGACGAGGTTCGGCAGGTTTTTTGCCAATCACATGCGCCAGCGGCCCAGGCCTTCGCGCCAGGCCCACGCAGCGGCAAATGGTGGGCAGATTTGGCACTTTTGGCGCGGCAAAGATTGCAGGCCTTGGGCGTGTGCCAGGTGTCGGGCAACGACAGCAGCCCGCCGTGGTGCACCGTCAGCCAGTCAGATTTGTTTTTTTCCCACCGCAGAGACCGTGTCAGCGGGCGATTCGCCGCCTGCATTTGGCGCAGCGGCCAGGTCTGAGGCTGGCTGGGTGTCCGGCCGTGATTCCAGCTCCGCTTGCTTTTTCAAGGCGCGCCAACGGTGCGGTGTGCCCCACAAATAAAGCACCAAAGCCAATGGGGCAATGCCATACATGACAAAGGTGATCAAGGCCCCCAGCAAGCTGCCTTGTGAATGGGTGGCTTCGGCCACCGCCATCATCAGGGTGACGTACAACCAGGCAACGGCGATCAGGTACATGGGGTTGAGACTCTAAAGCGGGTTGTTGTCAGGGTCGCGAAGGCAGAAACTGAGATACTGCAACACAAATTGGCCAATTCGCGCAGTGTAGGGCCAACCAAAAAACAGACCGAGCTGAGGAGACATTGAAATGGGGCAGCACAACGCAGCCGCTGGTGGCAATCCGGCAGAAGCTTTTCAAAACAGCCTGAACCAAGGTTGGCAACAGGCACTCGCCAGCTTCCAACAGCTGGGCGGATCGAACTCCCCAATGGGTGGTTTGAGTTTTGACCCGGCCCAGCTACAGGATTTGCAGCAGGCCTATTTGAAAGAGGCCACCGAGTTGTGGAACCAAGGCCTGAACCAAAACCCGGTGCTCAAGGACCGCCGTTTTTCGGATGGGGCCTGGTCGCACAACCCGATGGCCGCCTTTTCGGCCGCCCTCTACCTGCTCAATACCCGCACCTTGATGGGTTTGGCCAATGCCGTTCAAGCCGACCCCAAAACGCGCGAGCGCATCCGCTTTGCGGTGGAGCAATGGAGCGCAGCCAGTGCGCCCAGCAACTCGCTCATGCTCAATGCCGAGGCCCAGCAAAAAGCCATCGAAACCAAGGGCGAAAGCATTGCCAAGGGGGTTCAGAATTTGCTGCATGACCTGCGCCAAGGCCATGTGTCCATGACCGATGAAAGCCTTTTTGAGGTGGGTAAAAACGTCGCCACCACCCAGGGGCAGGTGGTGTTTGAAAACGACTTGTTCCAACTCATCGAATACAAACCCTTGACCGCCAAGGTCCACCAAAAACCTTTTTTGCTGGTCCCGCCGTGCATCAATAAGTTTTATATCTTGGATTTGCAGCCGGAGAACTCCTTCATCCGGTATGTGGTGTCCAAGGGCCATCGCACGTTTGTGGTGAGTTGGCGCAACCCCGACAACAGCCATGCCCAAGTCAGTTGGGACGACTACATCGAAACAGGGGCCATCGAAGCCATTCGTGTGGTGCAAGACATTGCCAAAGTCCCGCAAATCAATGCCCTGGGCTTTTGTGTGGGTGGAACCATCTTGACCACGGCCCTGGCGGTGTTGGCGGCCAGAGGGGAAAAGCCGGTCGCCAGCGCCACCTTGCTCACCACCCTCATCGATTTCAAAGACACGGGCGTTTTGGACGTGTTCATTGACGAAAACTTTGTCAAATTTCGCGAAATGCAGTTTGCCAATGGTGGTCTGATGCCCGGGCGCGACATGGCCACCACATTCAGTTTCCTCCGGCCCAATGACCTGGTCTGGAACTACGTGGTGAAAAACTACCTCAAGGGCGAAACCCCACCGCCGTTTGATTTGCTTTACTGGAACAGCGATTCCACCAATTTGCCAGGGCCCATGTTTGCCTGGTATTTGCGCAACACCTATTTGGAAAACCGCTTGATCCAGCCTGGCAAAGCCACGGTCTGTGGCGAGAAGATTGATTTGCGTCGGGTGGATTTGCCGGTCTATATCTACGGCTCCAAAGAGGACCACATCGTCCCCATCCAAGCCGCCTATGCCAGCACCCAGGTCTTGCCGGGCAAAAAACGCTTTGTCATGGGCGCTTCGGGCCACATCGCCGGTGTGATCAACCCGCCTGCGGCGGGCAAGCGCAGCCATTGGCTGCCGGCCGATGCGCAACTGCCCGCGCAATTTGACAAATGGAGCGCCAAGGCCAAAGAGGTGCCGGGCAGTTGGTGGGATGACTGGGCCAATTGGCTCAAACCCCATGCAGGGCCCATGGTGGCAGCGCCCAAAACCTTTGGCCGTGGCAGCTACAAAGCCATCGAGCCCGCCCCTGGCCGGTATGTCAAGGCCAAGGCCTGACGGTTCAAAACATCTTTTGAGGAGATAGACATGGAAGACATCGTGATCGTTTCAGCCGCCCGCACCGGTGTGGGCAAATTTGGCGGCAGTTTGGCCAAATTGAGTGCCACCGAGTTGGGTGGATTGGTCATCCAAAACTTGCTGTCGCGCACCGGCCTCGACCCGGCCTTGGTTGGCGAGGTGATCATGGGTCAGGTCTTGACGGCTGGCGCTGGGCAGAACCCAGCCCGCCAAGCCCTGATGAAAGCGGGCATTCCCAAAGAAGTGCCGGGCCTGACGATCAATGCGGTGTGTGGCTCGGGCTTGAAAGCCGTCATGCTGGCCGCCCAAGCCGTGGCCTGGGGTGACAGTGAAATCGTCATCGCCGGTGGCCAAGAAAACATGAGTGCTTCTCCCCATGTGTTGAACAACTCCCGCGATGGCCAGCGCATGGGCGATTGGAAAATGATCGACAGCATGATCGTTGACGGTCTGTGGGATGTGTACAACCAGTACCACATGGGCATCACGGCGGAAAACGTGGCCAAAGCCCACAGCATCTCCCGCGACATGCAAGACGCGCTGGCATTGGCCAGCCAGCAAAAAGCGGCCGCAGCCCAGGCGGCAGGCAAATTCAACGATGAAATCGTGCCCGTCCACCTGCCACAGAAAAAGGGCGACCCCGTGGTTTTTGCCACCGATGAATACATCAACCTCAAAACCAATGCCCAAGCCTTGGCCGGTTTGCGCCCTGCCTTTGACAAAGCGGGTAGCGTGACCGCTGGCAATGCCTCTGGCATCAACGACGGTGCGGCAGCGGTCATGGTCATGACGGCGGCCAAAGCCCATGCCTTGGGGCTCAAGCCCTTGGCGCGCATCGCCTCTTTCGCCACCACTGGGCTGGACCCCGCCACCATGGGCATGGGTCCTGTGCCTGCTTCGCGCAAAGCGCTGGAGCGCGCTGGCTGGAAAGCGTCGGATGTGGATTTGTTCGAACTCAACGAGGCTTTTGCCGCCCAGGCTTGTGCGGTCAATCAGGCCTTGGACATCGATCCCGCCCGCGTCAACGTCAACGGCGGGGCCATCGCCATTGGGCATCCGATTGGTGCATCAGGTTGCCGCATCCTCGTCACTTTGTTGCACGAGATGCAAAGAAGTTCGGCCAAAAAAGGCTTGGCAGCGCTGTGCATCGGCGGGGGCATGGGCGTTGCCCTGACGGTTGAGCGGTGATTTTTTCAAACGGTCCATTTCATTTCAATTTCTAACAGGAGACACAAGATGGGTAAAAAAGTAGCGTATGTGACGGGTGGCATGGGTGGCATTGGAACCGCCATTTGCCAGCGCTTGCACCAAGACGGATTCACCGTCATCGCAGGCTGCGGCCCCACGCGGGATTTTGCAAAATGGCTTGACGAGCAAAAAGCCATGGGCTTTACTTTTTACGCATCGGTGGGCAATGTCAGCTCTTGGGAATCCACGGTCGAGGCCTTCTCCAAGGCCAAGGCCGAGCACGGCCCGATCGATGTGCTGGTCAACAACGCTGGCATCACCCGTGACCGGATGTTTTTGAAGATGACCCGTGACGATTGGGATGCCGTCATCGACACCAATTTGAACTCCATGTTCAACGTGACCAAGCAAGTGGTGGGCGACATGGTCGAGCGCGGTTGGGGCCGGATCATTCAGATCAGCTCGGTCAACGGCGAAAAAGGCCAAGCCGGTCAAACCAATTACTCTGCCGCCAAAGCCGGTATGCACGGTTTCACCATGGCCTTGGCCCAAGAGTTGGCCAACAAAGGCGTCACCGTCAACACCATCAGCCCGGGCTATATTGGCACCGACATGGTCAAAGCCATTCGGCCTGAAGTCCTTGAGAAAATTGTCAACACCATTCCCGTCAAGCGTTTGGGCGAACCCAGTGAAATTGCTTCCATCATCGCTTGGTTGGCCTCCAATGAAAGCGGTTATTCCACGGGCGCAGACTTCTCGGTCAACGGTGGATTGCACATGGGCTGAGCCCGTGGCCTTGTGGGGCATGGGCGCTTGAGCGTGGACCACTCTTTGCTGCTGTCGGTCGCCCCGATGATGGATTGGACGGATCGGCACTGCCGATTCTTCCACCGCCTGATTTCACGCCGCGCTTGGTTGTACACCGAGATGGTGACCACCGGTGCCTTGCTGCACGGCGATGTGGCCAGGCACCTGGACCATGACCCCGCCGAGCATCCCTTGGCTTTGCAGATTGGTGGCAGCGAGCCTGCCGACCTGGCCAAAGCCGCCCAGTTGGGCCAGCGCTGGGGATACCAAGAGATCAATTTGAATTGCGGTTGCCCCTCCGAGCGGGTGCAAAAAGGCGCTTTTGGCGCTTGCCTGATGGCCGAGCCGGCGCTGGTGGCCGATGGGGTCAAGGCCATGCAAGACAGCGTTGACCTGCCCATCTCTGTCAAACACCGCATCGGTTTGGACCATGATGAAAGCGCGGCCATGGTGACCGACTTTGTGGGTCAAATTTACGATGTGGGCTGTCGTTTGTTCATCGTGCATGCGCGCAATGCCTGGCTCAAAGGCCTGTCACCCAAGCAAAACAGAGAGGTCCCACCCCTGCGGTACGCGGTGGTGCATGGGCTCAAACAAGCCTTTCCCGATGCCCAGTTTGTCCTCAATGGCGGCTTGCAAAGCCAGGCTGATATCGAGCGGCACATCCCCGGATTGGATGGGGCCATGGTCGGTCGTGCGGCCTATCACAACCCCTGGATCCTCAGTGGCTGGGATGCATGGTTGGTTCAAAACGGCCAAATCGGCCAACAGGGCGCGGTGTCTGGCCCCGCCGGGACCTCGCCAAGCCCTGCACCGAGCCTGGACCGGGATGCGGTCGAGCGGGCCATGGTGGGCTATATGACCGAGCAACAGCGCTCGGCCGGTGTGCATTGGTCCAGCGTGGCCCGCCACATCTTGGGTTTGCGCCATGGCATGCCCGGGGCCCGGTTGTGGCGGCAGGTCTGGAGTGACCACCGCTTGAAGCATTTGAGCCCCACAGAGGTGCATGCATTGGCCCAGCAGGCTTTGCGCCGCCATGACCCAGTGGTCCATGAAGCCTGATCAGCGCCTTTTGTGGGCCCAGGTGTTGGTGTGGTTCATCCCGGCCTTGTGGGCGGTCAATTTTTTATGCGCGCGCTTAGCGCCTGGGGTGGTCGATCCACATGTGTTGGCCCTGGGGCGGTGGGCCATTGCAGGCTTTTTGTTGGCCTGGTTGGCCCGCCAAGAAATTTGGGCCGAGCGCCAGCAGATCTGGCGCGATCGATGGCAATACCTGGTGTTGGGCAGTTTGGGCATGCTGGTGTGCGGTGCCTGGGTGTATTGGGGGGCCAGAACCACCACCGCCATGAACATCGCCCTCATATACGCCACGGCGCCGGTGCTGATTGTGTGGGGGTCGGCCATTTGGTTGGGTGAATCCATGCGTTTCAAGCAGGTGCTGGGTGTGGCCTTGGCATTGCTGGGCGTGGTGCATGTGGTGGTCAAAGGCAACTGGGATGCCTTGCGCCAGTTTCAGTGGGTGCAAGGCGATTGGCTGATCATGGCCGCCACCTTGTCCTGGGCTGCTTACGCCTTGTTGCAAAAAAAATGGACCAGCACGCTCTCATCCACGGCCAGGTTGGCCTGTATTTGCGCGGGTGGGGTGGTGACCTTGGTTCCCTTTGCCCTGTGGGAATGGGTGCAGCCGCAATCCCCCCCTTGGACGTGGATGGCCAGCGCATTGGTGGTGGCCGTTGCCCTGGTGCCGGGCATTGGTGCATATTGGATTTACGCTTGGGCCCAAAAAACCTTGGGGGCCAGCCGCACCAGCATGACCCTGTATTTGGGCCCTTTGTGGGGGGCTTTGGTCTCTTGGGGCGTGTTGGGTGAAGCCTTGGGCTGGCACCATGCCCTGGGTTGCCTGATGATCTTGCCCGGCGTGGCCTTGGTGGTCCAGCCGGCTCAAGCGGCCAAATCTTCCTGATGCGTGGCCTCTGCATGCAAGGTCTCGTGGCTGGCCGCTTCCAAGCCATTGGCAAAGTGGGCTTGCATTTTTTCCATGCTCAGTGAGGGGTTGCGCTTGCGCAGCGCATCCATCAAGGCTTGGTGCTCGCTGAGCGACTCCTCCACCCGGCCAGACTTTAACAATGAGTTTTGGCGATTCAACTTCATCACCTTGCGCAGATCCAGCACCATTTGGGTGCGCCATTTGTTTTGGGCCAGGGCCAAAATGCGCAGGTGAAATTGCTCGTTGAGCGCGAAAAATTGGGTGCGGTCATGGGCCGATTGCTTGAGTTGCTCATGCAGGCCCAGCAAATCTTCCAGTTCAGCATCCGTGGCATGTTGGGCCACTTGCGCGGCGGCATCGGATTCGAGCAGTGCCAGCAGGTGGTAGACATCTTTCAGGTCTTTGTCGCTCACCTCGGTCACATAAGCGCCCCGGCGCAGCTTCATGGTGACCAGGCCTTCGGTGGCCAGCACCTTCAAGGCCTCCCGCAAAGGGGTCCTGCTGATGCCGTACTCTTGAGAGATTTTCATCTCGTCGATCCAGCTGCCCGGCATCAACTCGCGCGCAAAAATGCGTTGCCGCAAGCGTTCGGCGACATCCTCGTAGAGGGCATTTCTGCCCAGGTTTTGCACACTGTCCATGACTGGGATTGTAAGCTTAAAAAATATTTTGAATTCATAATTATGAATGATATGATGCCAAATAGAAACAGTTCAATGTTTAAAAGACCCCAATGACCGAGGTATCCGCCATGAACCAGCCGACCGAAAAAAACAGCCAAGCCAGCCTGCAAGATTGGCTCAAGGCTGCGGCCAAGTCCGCTCCCACAGGGCGGGTGGACGATTTGAACTGGGTCACGCCCGATGGCATCACGATCAAGCCCCTTTACACCGCGCAAGACGTGGAAAAGCTGGCCCATGCCAACACCTTGCCAGGTTTCCCGCCTTATGTGCGCGGCCCTCAGGCCACGATGTATGCGGTCCGCCCTTGGACGATCCGTCAGTACGCGGGGTTTTCAACCGCCCAAGAGTCCAATGCCTTTTACCGTCAAGCACTGGCGGCCGGTGGACAAGGGGTTTCCGTTGCCTTTGATTTGGCCACGCACAGGGGGTATGACTCTGACCATCCGCGCGTCACCGGCGATGTGGGCAAAGCCGGGGTGGCCATCGACTCGGTCGAGGACATGAAAATTTTGTTCGACCAAATACCCCTGGACAAGGTGTCGGTGTCCATGACCATGAACGGGGCAGTGTTGCCCGTTTTGGCCGGGTACATCGTGGCGGCCCAAGAGCAGGGTGTGCGGCTGGACCAACTCAGCGGGACCATCCAAAACGACATCCTCAAAGAGTTCATGGTGCGCAACACTTATATCTATCCGCCAGAACCGAGCATGCGCATCATTGGGGACATCATTGCCTTCACGGCCGAGCACATGCCCAAGTTCAATTCGATATCCATTTCTGGCTATCACATGCAAGAGGCTGGCGCGAACCAAGCCCTGGAACTGGCCTTCACCCTGGCGGATGGCAAAGAGTATGTGAAAACCGCCATGTCCAAGGGTTTGGACGTGGATGCCTTTGCCGGTCGCTTGTCCTTCTTTTGGGCCATCGGCATGAATTTCTACCTTGAAATTGCCAAAATGCGCGCTGCCCGCTTGCTCTGGTGCAAGATCATGCAGGGTTTTGGGGCAAAAAACCCCAAGAGTTGGATGTTGCGAACCCACTGCCAAACCTCGGGCTGGTCGCTCACCGAGCAGGCCCCTGACAACAACGTCGTGCGCACCACGGTCGAGGCGATGGCAGCGGTGTTCGGCGGCACCCAGTCCTTGCACACCAACAGCTTTGACGAAGCGATTGCTTTGCCCACGGAGTTCAGCGCACGCATTGCGCGCAACACCCAGTTGATCATCCAGGAAGAGACCCACATCACCAAGGTCATTGATCCCTGGGCGGGCAGTTACATGATGGAGAAACTGACCCAAGACATGGCCGACGAAGCTTGGAAAATCATCCAAGAAGTGGAAGCCATGGGCGGCATGACCAAGGCGGTGGACTCCGGTTGGGCCAAGCTCAAAATCGAGGCGGCGGCGGCAGACAAACAAGCGCGCATTGACTCAGGCCAAGATGTGATCGTCGGCGTCAACAAGTACAAATTGAAGACTGAAGATGTGGTTCCCTCCCGTGACATCGACAACATGAAGGTGCGGGATGCCCAAATCGAACAGCTGAAAACCATCCGGGCCCACCGCGATTCGGCCAAGGTTCAAGCCGCATTGGATGCATTGACCCAAGCGGCCCAAGATCAAAGCGGCAATTTATTGGCCTTGAGCGTGGAGGCCATTCGCTTGCGCGCCACCGTGGGTGAGGTCAGCGATGCCTTGGAGAAAGTATTTGGCCGCCACCATGCCGACACCCAAAAGGTCACCGGTGTGTACGCCGCCGCCTATGATGGTGGTAACCATGAAGGCGACACCATGGCTTATTGGGATGCCTTGAAAACCGATATTGCGGCTTTTGCACAGGCCCAGGGCCGGCGGCCCCGGGTGATGATTGCCAAACTGGGACAAGATGGCCACGACCGGGGGGCCAAGGTGGTGGCCACGGCATTTGCCGATTTGGGTTTCGACGTGGACATGGGGCCCTTGTTTCAAACGCCCGAAGAGTGTGCGCGGCAAGCGATTGAAAACGATGTGCATGCCGTGGGCGTGTCCACATTGGCCGCCGGGCACAAAACCCTGGTGCCTGCCATCATCGCCGAGCTGAAAAAGCAAGGCGCGGATGACATCATTGTTTTTGTGGGGGGTGTCATTCCCAGGCAAGACTATGAGCATCTATACGAATGTGGGGTCAAAGGCATTTACGGCCCCGGCACCCCCATTCCGGTGAGTGCGCGTGGTGTGCTGACGCACATTGAGCAAAGCTTGGCAGCCCCTTGAGATGCCTGTGACCCATCTTCTCCTCACGGTCCACAGGTGGGTGTGATGAGCCACCCAGCGACGCGCGATGCGCTGCAAGGTTTGCTCACGGGCGACCCTGTGGTGCAACGGCGCAGCATGGCCAAGGCCATCACGTTGCTGGAGTCCACCCGGGCCGATCACCGGGCGCAAGCCGATGAGTTGTTGACCCAGATATTGCCGCACACGGGCCGCTCCTTGCGCTTGGGTTTGAGTGGGGTGCCAGGGGTTGGAAAAAGCACATTCATTGAAGCGCTGGGTCTTTTCTTGATCGGGCAAGGCCATCGTGTGGCTGTTTTGGCGATCGATCCATCGTCCACTGTGTCGGGCGGATCGATCTTGGGCGAGAAAGCCCGCATGGCGCATTTGTCGGTGCATGCCCAGGCCTTTATCCGGCCCAGCCCCAGCAGCGGCACCTTGGGCGGGGTGGCCGAGAAAACCCGTGAATGCATGCTGGTGTGCGAGGCCGCAGGCTATGACATCGTCATCGTCGAGACGGTCGGTGTGGGCCAAAGCGAGACCGCCGTGGCGGGAATGACCGACATGTTTGTGTTGATGCAATTGCCAAACGCCGGAGACGATTTGCAAGCCATTAAAAAAGGCGTGATGGAATTGGCCGATTTGGTGCTGATCAACAAATCGGACTTGGACACCGATGCGGCGGGCAGGGCGCAGGCCCACATTGCCAGCGCCTTGCGCCTGTTTCGACCCCACGGCGATCACGCGCATGCCCCAGCCGAGGTTTGGCATCCGCCGGTGATGCTTTTGAGCGCTTTGCAAGGCCATGGGGTGGATGAATTTTGGTCGCAGGTGCAGCGTTACCAGCAATCGCAGCAGGACAGCGGTGGCATGGTGCAACGCAGAAAAACCCAATCATTGACTTGGATGAATGAGCGCATCCAAGCGGGTTTGCATTGGGAGTTTCGCCAAAACCCCAAGGTGCAAGCCATTTGGCCCGATGTGACCGAGCAGGTTTTGGCGGGCCGCTTGGCCCCATCGACCGCCGCACGCAGATTGCTGCAAGCCCAACACAACCCTTAACGATTGCCAGGAGAAGCGAATGACGGACATCAATGAACAACTGGAAAACAAGCGGGCTGCCGCCAGGTTGGGTGGAGGGGCCAAGCGCATTGAGGCGCAACATGCCAAAGGCAAATTGACCGCGCGCGAGCGCTTGGAGATATTGCTCGATGAGGGCACGTTCGAAGAGTGGGACATGTTTGTCGAACACCGGTGTGTGGACTTTGGCATGGCCGACAACAAAATTCCCGGCGACGGCGTGGTGACCGGGTACGGCATGATCAATGGCCGCCTGGTGTTTGTGTTCAGCCAGGACTTCACCGTGTATGGCGGGGCTTTGTCGGAAACCCATGCCGAGAAAATTTGCAAAATCATGGACCAGGCCATGAAGGTGGGTGCACCGGTGATTGGGCTCAACGACTCCGGCGGGGCGCGGATCCAAGAAGGGGTCGCGTCTTTGGGGGGCTATGCCGATGTGTTCCAGCGCAATGTGATGGCCAGTGGCGTGGTACCGCAAATCAGCTTGATCATGGGGCCGTCTGCAGGGGGTGCGGTTTACTCGCCTGCATTGACCGACTTTATTTTCATGGTCAAAGACAGTTCGTACATGTTTGTGACCGGTCCGGATGTGGTCAAAACCGTCACCCATGAGGAAGTCAGCGCCGAGGAGTTGGGCGGAGCCATCACCCACACCTCCAAGAGTGGTGTGGCCGATATGGCCTTCAACAACGATGTCGAAGCCTTGCTGATGCTGCGTCGGCTCTACAACTACTTGCCTTTGAACAACCGGGAAAAGTCCCCAGTTCGCAAAAGCGGTGACCCCACCGACCGAATGGATGTGAGCCTGGACACCTTGGTACCGGCCAATCCCAACAAACCGTACGACATGAAAGAGCTGATCTTGAAGACGGTGGATGACGGTGACTTTTTTGAGCTGCAACCCGACTATGCCAAAAACATCCTCACCGGATTTGCCCGCATGGATGGACAAACGGTTGGCATTGTGGCCAACCAGCCCTTGGTGTTGGCCGGTTGTCTGGACATCAAAAGCTCCATCAAAGCAGCGCGCTTTGTTCGGTTTTGCGATGCGTTCAACATCCCCGTGCTGACCTTTGTGGATGTGCCCGGTTTCATGCCCGGGACCAGCCAAGAGTTTGGCGGCATCATCAAACACGGAGCCAAACTGTTGTATGCCTATGCGGAATGCACGGTGCCCAAAATCACGGTGATCACCCGCAAGGCTTATGGCGGTGCTTACGATGTGATGTCTTCCAAACACCTGCGCGGCGACGTGAATTTTGCGTGGCCCAATGCAGAAATCGCGGTCATGGGTGCCAAAGGCGCGGTGGAAATCATCTTCCGTGAAGACAAAGGTGATCCGGTCAAGCTGGCCAACCGCGAAGCCGAATACAAAGCTCGGTTTGCCAACCCCTTTGTCGCTGGTGCCCGTGGGTTCATTGACGATGTGATTCAACCCCATGAAACACGCAAGCGCATCTGCCGCTCGCTGGTCATGCTCAAAGACAAACAGGTCGAAAACCCATGGCGCAAGCACGGCAACATTCCGCTGTAAAGCCAGGAGATCACAAATGTTCAAGAAAATTTTGATTGCCAATCGCGGCGAGATTGCCTGCCGTGTCATCGCCACCGCCCAAAAAATGGGCATCCAAACCGTGGCTGTTTATTCCGAGGCCGACAAAGAAGCCAGGCATGTGGAGATGGCCGATGAAGCGGTCTTGATAGGCCCGGCGGCTTCTCGCGAATCTTATTTGGTGGCCGAAAAAATCATCGCCGCTGCCCATTCCACTGGCGCACAGGCCATTCACCCTGGCTATGGTTTCCTCAGTGAAAACGAGGCCTTTGCCAAACGCTGCGAAGAAGAAGGCTTGGTCTTCATTGGGCCCAAACACCACGCCATTGCCGCCATGGGCGACAAAATCGCCTCCAAGAAGTTGGCCCAACAAGCCCAGGTCAACACCATTCCGGGGCACAACGAAGCCATTCAAAGTGCCCCAGAAGCCGTGACCATTGCCCAAGGCATTGGCTACCCGGTGATGATCAAGGCCTCGGCCGGGGGTGGCGGCAAAGGCCTGCGGGTGGCATTCAATGACAAAGAAGCCCTGGAAGGTTTTACCTCTTGTCGCAATGAAGCCCGCAACAGTTTTGGGGACGACCGGGTATTCATTGAAAAATTCGTAGAAGAGCCCCGGCACATTGAAATTCAAGTCTTGGGGGATGGCCATGGCCATGTGATTTTTCTCAATGAGCGCGAATGCTCGATCCAGCGCCGGCACCAAAAGGTGATTGAAGAGGCCCCTTCGCCCTTCATCAGCGAGGAAACCCGTGCGGCCATGGGCGCGCAAGCGGTGGCCTTGGCCAAAGCGGTCAAATACCAAAGTGCCGGCACGGTGGAGTTTGTGGTTGGCAAAGACCAAAGTTTTTACTTCCTGGAGATGAACACCCGCCTTCAGGTGGAGCACCCGGTGACCGAGTGCATCACTGGTTTGGATTTGGTCGAATGGATGATTCGCATTGCTGCGGGTGAACACTTGACCCTGACCCAAGCGCAAGTGCAGCGCAATGGCTGGGCGATTGAATGCCGCATCAATGCGGAAGATCCGTTCCGAAACTTTTTGCCGTCCACCGGTCGGTTGGTGCGTTTTCAGCCGCCCCAGCAAACCATGTTTCAGTCCAACACGGAGCAGCTGATGGGGGTGCGGGTGGACACAGGTGTCCAAGAGGGCGGCGAAATCCCCATGTATTACGACTCCATGATCGCCAAGCTGATCGTTCATGGGCGCGATCGACACGAAGCCATTGCCAAGATGCGGGAGGCGCTCAATGGGTTTGTGATCCGGGGTGTCAGCTCCAACATCCCCTTTCAAGCGGCTTTGTTGGCCCACCCTGATTTCGTGTCGGGTCAATTCAACACGGGTTTCATTGCCGAACATTACGCCAGTGGTTTTCGCGCCGAAGACGTGCCCCACCAGGACGCGGATTTCCTGGTCGCATTGGCGGCCTTTGTGCGTCGCAAGTCGCGTGAAAGGGCTGCTGGTTTGAGCGGTCAATTGCCGGGATATGACGTGAAGGTGGGCCAGGCCTATACCGTGATCACCTTGTCTGCCAAGGGCCAACACACGCACACCCAAGTCGAAGTCGATGACTCCGGTGGGCGGCATGACACCGCCATGATCAAGGTGAACGGGAAAAATTACGCCATTGAAAGCCATTCGCGCTTGAACGATGTGGCCATCCAAGGAACGGTCAACGGTCAAGCGTTCATCGCACAGGTGGAGCGGGGTTCGGCCCAAAACCCATTGGGCTTGAAGGTCCAGCACAACGGCACCAGCATCGAAGCCTTGGTCATCTCGCCACGCATGGCGGAGCTGCACCGACTGATGCCTTTCAAAGCGCCGCCGGACATGAGCCGGTTCGTGCTCTCACCCATGCCCGGCTTACTGGTGGAAGTCGCGGTACAGCCGGGTCAGAAGGTTTTGGCCGGTGAGCGGGTGGCCGTGATTGAAGCCATGAAAATGGAAAACGTTTTGTTTGCCGCCCAAGATGCGGTGGTCAAAAGCGTGGTCGCCCAAAAAGGGGAGTCGTTGAGCGTTGACCAGGTCATTGTGGAGTTCGAATCATGAGCGCCACCGTAGAGCGGCCTTTCAAGGTTTTGGGCATTCAGCAAATCGCCATCGGGGGCACCGATAAACACAAACTCCAACAACTGTGGGTGAACATGCTGGGCTTGGAGATCACTGGCACCTTCAAAAGCGAACGGGAAAATGTCGACGAAGACATTTGCGCCATGGGTGCAGGGCCCTTCAAAGTGGAGGTGGATTTGATGCAACCCTTGGATCCCGAGAAAAAACCCGCGGTGCATGCAACCCCACTCAACCATGTGGGGCTGTGGATAGACCATTTGCCCGAGGCCGTTGATTGGTTGTCCGCCAAGGGCGTGCGTTTCGCGCCTGGTGGGATACGCAAAGGCGCGGCTGGTTTTGACATTTGTTTTCTGCACCCCAAGTCGAACGATGAATTTCCCATCTCAGGCGAAGGTGTGCTGATTGAATTGGTTCAGGCCCCACCCGAGGTGGTCCGAGCATTTGCCGCCCTGGCTGCCTGAAGCGCAGCCATCCATCCCGCCTTATTCGACGGGCTGATTTTTTTTGAGCAGTGACTGGGCCCGCATGAGGGCGGCTTGCACAATCGCACGCTTGCGCTCATGGTCAGATGGGTCGCTGGGGTCTGAATGGGTCAAACCATCGATATCGTCGAGTTTGCTTTCCGCTTGGGCAACTTGGCGTTGCAATTGCGCTGTTTTTTTCGATGCCAGGCGCTGCTGGTGCTGTTCATGGCGCTGGCGGGCATGGGTGGCTTGCGCTGGGCTCCAAGCTAGCCAACCGGTCAGGTGGCCTGAAATGTTTTCCATTTCGATGCAGTCCACGGGGCACACAGGCAAGCACAGTTCACAACCCGTGCAATGGATTTCGATCACGCTGTGCATGCGCTTGTTGCTGCCGAATATGGCATCGGTTGGGCACGCATCGATGCACAAGGTGCAGCCTATGCACCAGTTTTCGTCAATCCAAGCGACATGCCGAGGGGACTCGGTGCCGTTCAATGGGTTCAATGGGGTCTCAAGCTGACCGGTGATGGCCGCCAATCGGGCCACCCCTTCTTGTCCCCCTGGCGGGCATTGGTTGATGGGGGCTTCACCTCGGGCAATGGCTTGTGCGTATTGGGCACAGTCGGGGTAGTTGCAACGCGTGCATTGGGTTTGTGGCAAAGCTGCCAATACACGCTCGCTCAGATTCACGGCATTTAGCGAGCAGTTTTGCGTGTCTTCTTTGCGGCGGCCTTGCGCGCGGGGCTTGGCTTGCTGGGCACCGCAGAATGGTTGGTGAGAATGAATTCACGCACTTGGGGGAAAACGATTTCGCGCCAGCGTCTGCCGCTGAAGATACCGTAATGACCCGCACCCGGAACCTCCAAGTGCTTTTGCTTGCTGGCCAAAATGCCTTTGCACAACTGATGTGCGGCTTTGGTTTGGCCTGAGCCTGAAATATCGTCCAGCTCGCCTTCAACCGTCAAGAGGGCACTGCCCTTGATGTCTTGTGGCCGAACGCGCTCGAGTTCACCCTCTGGGTTGCGCACGTCCCATGTGCCACGCACCAAAGCAAAATCTTGGAACACCGTTTTGATGGTTTCCAGGTAGTAGTCTGCATCCATGTCCAACACGGCGTTGTATTCGTCGTAGAACTGGCGGTGCGATTCGGCACTCGAGTTATCGCCTTTGATCAGGTCTTTGAAGTAGTCGTAGTGGCTCTTCAAATGCCGATCGGGATTCATCGCCACAAAACCCGTGTGTTGCAAAAAGCCAGGGTAAACGCGACGACCCGCACCCGGGAAGTTTTGTGGCACCCGGAAAATCACATTGTTTTCAAACCAGTCGTGGCTTTTGTTGATGGCCAGGTTGTTGACAGCAGTGGGTGATTTGCTGGCATCAATCGGTCCACCCATCATGGTCATGGATTTCGGCAGCTTCTCGCCGCGCGAAGCCATCAAGGAAACCGCCGCCAAAACTGGCACGGTGGGCTGACAAACACTGATCACATGGCAGTGGCCGTACTGCTTTTGCAGGTGGCGGATGAATTCTTGGATGTAATTGACATAGTCATCCAAGTGGAAGTCTCCCTCGGACAAGGGGACCAAGCGGGCATTTTTCCAGTCTGTGATGTAGACCTTGTGGTCGGCCAGCATGGTGCGCACGGTATCGCGCAGCAGGGTGGCGTAGTGGCCCGACAAGGGGGCCACGATGAGCACCACAGGTTGGACCTTGAGCCGGGTCAGTGTGGCAGGGTCATCGCTGAAGCGCTTGAAACGGCGCAGTTCGCAAAAAGGCTTGGAGATTTCAATGCGTTCGTGGATGGCGATGTCTTGGTCACCAATTTGGACCGTGGTGATACCAAACTCAGGTTTTTCATAATCTTTGCCAAGCCGATAAATCAGATCGTAGGTGGCTGAGATGCGCTGCGATAGAGGGTTTTGACCCATCAGCGACATTGGATTGCTGTAGACCTTGGCGGCAGCTTGTGCAAAGTCGGCAAATGGTTCCATCAAGGACCGTTGTGCTTCGTAAATTTGATAGAGCATGTTTATCCTGTTTGATGCTGGTCAATATAACAGCGGATCATGGGATAAATTGAGGTGCACGCACCAAAATCGACCCCATGACGGGTTCAAGACATTCAAAGCACTTTGGCAATACTGGCGCAAACGTAGTCGATATTTTTACTGTTGAGGGCGGCCACGCACATGCGCCCTGTGTCCGTGCCATAAACCCCAAATTCATTGCGCAAGCGAACCATTTGGTCTTTGGTCAAACCGGAGTAGCTGAACATGCCAATTTGTTGGGTGATAAAGCCCATGTCGCGTTCGACCCCAGCGGCCTTGAGGCCGTCGACCAATTTCTGCCGCATGGCCTTGATGCGAACCCGCATTTCGGCCAATTCGGTTTCCCAAAGCTTGCGCCACTCGGGGTTGTTCAACACGGCTGCCACCACCGAGCCACCGTGAATCGGCGGATTGGAGTAATTGGTTCTGATGGCAATTTTCAATTGCGATAGAACTTTTGCAGCTTCTTCGGCCGATTCACAGTGCACCGACAGGGCACCAACGCGTTCGCCGTAAAGGCTGAAACTTTTGCTGAATGAGGTGGCCACAAAAAAACTCAGGCCCGCACTGACAAACTTATCAATGACTGCGCCGTCTTCTGCAATGCCATGGCCAAACCCTTGATAGGCCATGTCCAAAAAAGCGGTTAGATTTTTGGTTTTCACCACCGACACCACCTCATCCCATTGGCTGGGGGTGATGTCGTAACCAGTTGGGTTGTGACAGCAGGCATGCAAAACCACAATGGTTCCAGGCGCAGCGGCACTCAACGCCGCCAGCATTTGTGGGAAGTCCACGCCCAAGGCCTTGGCATCGTAGTAGGGGTAAGTTTCAACCGCAAAACCAGCTTGGGTGAACAAGGCCCGGTGGTTTTCCCAGCTGGGGTCACTGATCATCACTTTGGCATGGGGGTTGAGGCGTTTGAGAAAATCTGCGCCAACCTTGAGCCCGCCTGTGCCACCCAAGCATTGCACCGTGGCGACCTGCTTGGCCTTGACCGATGCAGAATCGGCCCCAAAAACCAGGGTTTGAACGGCTGCGTCGTAGGCGGCAATGCCGTCAATGGGCAAATAGCCGCGGGCAGACGGCTTATCCATCATGGCTTGTTCGGCTTTTTGAACACAGGCCAGCAGGGGCAGTTTTCCGTTGTCATCGTAATAAACGCCCACGCCAAGATTGACTTTCTGGGGATTGGCATCCAAAGAAAACTGTTCGTTCAAGCCCAAAATTGGGTCGCGCGGTGCCATTTCGACGGCGGAAAACATCGACATGAGGTGTCCTTGCAGGGAGGGTGGATATGGATGACGCAACCTGTTGTAGGCTACGAGGTTTCACCATAATTTTAACGCCCTATGACCATTGCCCACGACACCGACAGCCAGCTGGCCGAGTCCGCCGATGAAACGGGTCAATTTGTCCGGTTTGAGGGGTCTGCATTTGAGCTCTACCAGCCCTATCCGCCCGCAGGCGACCAACCGCAAGCGATTGACGAGCTGGTAGAGGGTGTGCGTGATGGTGAAGTCTTCCAAACCCTGTTGGGCGTGACGGGGTCGGGCAAGACCTTCACCATGGCCAATGTCATCGCGCGAATGGGCCGTCCGGCCATTATTTTTGCGCCCAATAAAACCTTGGCGGCGCAGTTGTACAGCGAGTTCAGAGAGTTTTTCCCGCGCAATGCGGTGGAATATTTCGTCAGCTATTACGACTATTACCAACCCGAGGCCTATGTGCCTCAGCGTGATTTGTTCATTGAAAAAGACAGCGCCATCAATGAACACATCGAGCAATTGCGCCTGAGTTGCACCAAAAGCATTTTGGAGCGTCGCGATGTGATTGTGGTGGCCACCGTCTCCGCCATTTATGGCATTGGAGAGCCAGAGAGCTATCACCGCATGGTCATGACCTTGCGCGCTGGCGATAAGCTGGGGCAGCGTGATGTGATTGCACAACTGGTTCGGATGCAATACGAGCGCAATGACATGGAGTTTGCGCGCGGGCGCTTTCGGGTCAGGGGTGAGACCATCGATGTGTTTCCTGCTGAGCACAGTGAATTGGCCCTGCGCATTTCTTTGTTTGACGATGAAATTGAAAGTTTGGAGTTGTTGGACCCTTTGACGGGCAGGGTTCGCCAGGCCATTCCCCGTTTCACGGTTTACCCCTCCAGCCATTACGTGACACCGCGAGACAAGGTACTGGCCGCCATCGAGACGATCAAGTTGGAGTTGACGGAGCGATTGAGCGAGTTGGTTGGCATGGGTAAATTGGTCGAGGCCCAACGCTTGGAGCAGAGAACCCGTTTTGATTTGGAAATGCTGACCGAGGTCGGGCATTGCAAAGGCATCGAAAACTACACCCGGCATTTATCAGGGGCCAAACCGGGCGACCCACCCAGCACCTTGACCGATTACATGCCCAAGGATGCGTTGATGTTTCTGGATGAGAGCCATGTGCTCATGGGGCAGTTTGGGGGCATGTACAACGGAGATCGATCACGCAAAACCACCTTGGTTGAGTACGGCTTCAGATTGCCCAGTGCTTTGGACAACCGGCCTTTGAAGTTGGAAGAGTTTGAAAAGCGCATGCGGCAGGTGATTTTTGTTTCAGCCACGCCAGCGCAATACGAAAAAGAACACTCTGGAAGAGTGGTGGAGCAGTTGGTGCGGCCCACCGGCTTGGTGGACCCAGAGGTGGAAGTGCGCCCCGCCACCCATCAAGTCGATGATGTTTTGCAAGAAATCAGGTTGCGGGTCGAGGCCCACGAGCGGGTGCTGATCACCACCTTGACCAAACGAATGGCCGAACAGTTGACCGACTACCTGAGTGACAACGGTGTCAAGGTGCGTTACCTGCACAGCGACATTGACACGGTCGAGCGGGTTGAAATTTTGCGCGACTTGCGCTTGGGCGCTTTTGATGTTTTGGTCGGTATCAATTTGCTGCGAGAGGGCATTGACTTGCCCGAAGTGTCACTGGTGGCCATCATGGATGCCGATAAAGAAGGGTTTTTGCGTTCCGAGCGCAGCCTGATCCAAACCATCGGCCGGGCAGCGCGCAACATCAACGGGCGAGCCATTTTGTACGCCGATGTGATGACCGAATCGATGAAAAAAGCGATCGGTGAGACCGAGCGGCGGCGCATCAAACAAATGGCCACCAATGAGGCCGCTGGGATTACGCCCAAGGGCGTTTTCAAGCAGGTGCGCGACCTGATTGACGGCGTTCACAGCGAAAAATCATCCAAAGCCGCCGAAAGGGAAGAGCTGATCCGGGCCCAAGTGGTTGACATGGGCGAAAAAGACCTCGCCAAAGAGATCAAACGCCTTGAGAAACTCATGCTGGAGCATGCCAAGAATCTGCAATTCGAGGATGCTGCCCGGGTTCGCGACCAATTGTCTCGCTTGCGTGAACAAGTTTTGGGTGCCAGCGGTCGGGATTCAGTGACCTCCGCTTTTGTCTAAGACATTACTCGCTTTGGGCTTATTACTTGAGCGTTTTATTAAGGTATGTGTTATAGTTGACTTGTTTAGTCGACATAGCCCTTAAGGAGCACTTCATGCGTCTCACCACCAAAGGTCGTTTTGCCGTTACCGCCATGATTGATTTGGCTTTGCGCCAGAACAATGGGCCTGTCACATTGGCTGCCATCAGCCAGCGACAACAGATTTCTCTGTCTTATTTGGAGCAACTGTTTGGGAAACTTCGCCGCAACGAGTTGGTCGAGTCGACCCGCGGCCCTGGGGGCGGGTATACCCTGGGTCGAAAAGCCACTGAAATCACGGTGGCTGACATCATTGTTTCGGTTGATGAACCCATCGATGCCACCCACTGCGGTGGAAAAGAAAACTGCCTGGGTGAAACCGGTCGCTGCATGACCCACGACTTGTGGACCAGTTTGAACCAGCGCATGGTTGAGTTTTTGGACTCTGTTACCTTGCAAAAGTTGGTTGACGATCAATTGGCCAAGGGTGTCCAAATCGAATCCAAACCCATGATCAAGCGAGCCATTTCCAGTGCGCCCGTGGTCAAGCCTTTGCGGGTCAATGCGCCCAACTCGGTGTTTGCCTTGGGCAACGCCTTTGCCAAGAGTTGATCACACCTTTTCACTGTTTGGATAGAGTAACCACCGATGGATTCAACCCCTCATTTCCCTGTTTACATGGACTACGGCGCAACCACTCCGGTGGACCCGCGCGTGGTCGATGCCATGATCCCATGGTTGCGTGAACACTTTGGAAACCCTGCGTCGCGCAGCCATGCCTGGGGTTGGGAGGCGGAAGAAGCGGTTGAAAAAGCTCGCCAAGACGTGGCCGATTTGATTGGCGCTGACCCGCGTGAGGTTGTTTGGACATCTGGTGCTACCGAATCCAACAACCTCGCCATCAAAGGTGCCGCGCACTTTTACCAGTCTCGCGGTAAGCACTTGATCACCGTCAAAACCGAGCACAAGGCGGTCTTGGACACGATGCGTGAATTGGAACGCCAAGGTTTTGAAGTCACTTACTTGGATGTCCAAGAAGACGGTTTGCTGAGCATTGCAGCCCTGCAAGCTGCCATCCGGCCAGACACCATTTTGATCAGTGTCATGTTTGTGAACAACGAGATCGGTGTCATTCAAGACATCGCGGCCATCGGCAATTTATGCCGTGAAAAAGGCATCGTATTCCACGTGGATGCAGCCCAGGCCACCGGCAAAGTTGAGATCAATTTGCAAGATTTGCCAGTTGATTTGATGAGCCTGGCCTCTCACAAAACCTATGGGCCCAAGGGTATCGGTGCTTTGTATGTGCGCCGCAAGCCCCGAGTGAGGTTAGAGGCACAAATGCACGGGGGTGGTCACGAGCGCGGCATGCGCAGCGGCACTTTGCCGACCCACCAGTGCGTGGGCATGGGAGAAGCTTTCAGGTTGGCCAAACTTGAGATGGCCCAAGACTTGAAAAAAGCCCAATCCCTGCACCAAAGATTGTTGTCAGGCCTTCAAGGTTTGGAACAAGTGTTCGTCAATGGGCATTTGACCCAACGCGTTCCGCACAACCTCAACATCAGTTTCAATTTTGTGGAGGGCGAGTCGCTCATCATGGGCATCAAAGGGCTGGCGGTGTCTTCAGGATCCGCATGCACGTCGGCCAGTTTGGAGCCCAGCTATGTGTTGCGTGCCTTGGGGCGCAGTGACGAGCTTGCACACAGCAGTTTGCGAATCACCATTGGGCGTTACACCACGGTCGAGGAAATTGATTACGCCATTGAAACCATCAAGCTCAATGTCAACAAGCTGCGTGATCTCAGCCCCTTGTGGGAAATGCATCAAGAAGGTATCGACATCAGCACCATTCAGTGGGCTGCCCACTGAAACTCAATCAGGAAAAGAACATGGCTTACAGCGACAAAGTGATTGACCATTACGAAAACCCACGCAATGTTGGCTCCTTTGAAAAAGGGGATGACTCGGTGGGAACAGGGATGGTGGGTGCCCCAGCCTGTGGGGATGTGATGAAGCTCCAAATCAAAGTCAATCCGCAAACCGGTGTGATTGAAGACGCGCGGTTCAAAACCTATGGTTGTGGCTCGGCGATTGCTTCGTCCTCATTGGTCACCGAATGGGTCAAAGGTAAAACCCTGGACCAAGCTGCCGCGCTGAAAAACAGTGAAATCGCGCAAGAATTGGCTTTGCCCCCGGTGAAAATTCATTGCTCCATCTTGGCCGAAGATGCGATCAAGGCAGCTGTCGAAGACTACAAGAAAAAACACCTCAGCGTTGCTTGATTCACCATGGCTGTTTCACTAACTCCTGCGGCTGCTCGGCATGTGACGCGTTATTTGTCCAAGCGCGGAAAAGGCGTGGGGGTGCGGCTGGGTGTCAAAACAACGGGATGCTCTGGCCTGGCCTACAAATTGGAATATGTCGATGATTTGGCACCCGAAGACATCGTCTTTGAGGCACATGGGGTCAAAATTTTGATCGATCCCAAGAGCCTAGCCTACATCGACGGCACCGAACTCGATTTTGTGCGCGAGGGCCTCAATGAGGGCTTCAAGTTCAATAATCCCAACGAGCGTGATCGTTGCGGCTGCGGCGAGTCCTTCCGGGTTTGAGGTGAGTGAGGCCCGCCCATCACAGCCCCTGAACTTGGCTGCGAATGACTTCGAAATTTTTCAACTGCCCGAGCGCTACTGCATCGATGTGAAGGCGCTGGAGCACAGCTGGAAAGCCCTCCAAAAGCAGGCCCACCCAGACATGCACGCACAAGCCGACCAGGCGGCTCAGCGTTTGTCCATGCAATGGTCGGTTCGGGTCAATGAGGCTTATCAACGTTTGAAAAATCCGATGAAGCGGGCCGCCTATTTGTGCGAGTTGAAAGGCCAATCCATTGACGCGGAAACCAATACCGCGATGCCCAATGAATTTTTACTGCAGCAAATGGAATGGCGGGAAACATTGGAAGCTGCCGAAACCTCCAGCCAAGCCGAGGACCTGTTGCAAGATGTCAGGTCCATGAAAAATGCATTGCTGGCAGAATTCGAACAAATTTTGGATGTCCAAAACGATTTGAAACTTGCTGCTCAAAAGGTGCGTGCCTTGATGTTTGTGGAGCGGTTCATCCAAGCGGTGATGTATCGAATCGATCAATTGGACCGCGCGTAACCGACTATCTCCATGGCTTTATTGCAAATTTCAGAACCAGGCCAAGCGCCTGACCCCCACCAGCGCCGGATTGCCGTTGGGATCGATTTGGGAACCACACATTCACTGGTTGCGGCGGTCCGTCATGGTGTGGCGGAATGCTTGCCAGATGATGATGGGCAGGTGGTTTTGCCCTCGGTGGTTCGTTACATGAAAGACGGCAAGCGCCAAATTGGACACGTGGCAAAAGTGCATCAGGTGAACGATGCCGTCAACACCATCTCTTCATTCAAGCGTTTCATGGGCCGCGGGCTAGAAGATATTCAAAAGCACGGCCAGCTTCCTTACCAGTTTGAACATTCTGCGGGCATGGTTCAAATTCAAACCGCAGATGGTTTGAAATCCCCTGTGGAGATCAGCGCTGAAATCTTGGCCACCTTGCGATACCGTGCTGAAGACAGCTTTGACGATGACTTGTTTGGCGCAGTGATCACGGTACCTGCCTATTTTGATGATGCCCAAAGGCAGGCCACCAAAGATGCTGCCCAGTTGGCAGGTATCAACGTATTGCGTTTGATCAACGAGCCCACTGCGGCCGCCATCGCCTATGGCCTGGACCAAGCCAAAGAAGGCGTTTTCGCTGTTTACGATTTGGGCGGTGGCACATTTGATATCTCTGTCTTGCGACTGCAAGCGGGCGTTTTTGAGGTGATGGCCACCGGTGGTGACTCTGCATTGGGCGGTGACGACTACGACCGTGCTTTGGTGGATGCTGTATTGCAGAAATCCGGCTTGGCTGTCACCCAACCAGAAGACATTGCACGCATGCATGCCGCAGCGCGCGCATGCAAAGAGGCGCTTTCAGAAGACACCGAAAGTGCTTTTTCTGTGGCCTTGTCTGTGGGAAGCATTGACACGATCGTCCAGCGTTCAGATTTTCATCAATGGACAAAACCATTGACCGATCAAACCATGCAGGCTGTGCGCAAAGTATTGCGCGATGCGGGCTTGGAAAAAGCTGATGTCCAAGGTGTGGTGATGGTGGGCGGTTCAACCCGCATGCCCCAAATTCAAGCGGCTGTTGAGGATTTCTTTCAAAAGCCACCGTTGAACAACCTCAACCCAGATGAAGTGGTTGCATTGGGTGCCGCACTTCAAGCCAATCAATTGGCAGGCAACAACCCCAATGGTGATTTGTTGTTGTTGGATGTCATCCCCTTGTCTTTGGGCATCGAGACCATGGGTGGATTGGTAGAGCGGATCGTTCCGCGCAATCAGCCCATTCCAACTGCCATGGCGCAAGATTTCACCACTTACCAAGATGGGCAAACGGCATTGGCCCTGCATGTGGTGCAAGGCGAGCGTGACTTGGTGGCAGATTGCCGAAGTTTGGCCCGCTTTGAGTTGCGCGGCATACCCCCTATGGTGGCTGGGGCGGCACGCATCCGCGTGACTTTCACGGTGGATGCCGATGGCCTGCTACAGGTGAGTGCGCAAGAAATGATCAGTGGGGTGCAAGCCCAAATCGATGTCAAGCCCAGTTATGGCTTGGCCGACGAAGACATCGCCAGGATGCTGCAAGAGGGATTTGCCACCGCCCAAGAAGACATGGCAGCCCGTGCCTTGGCCGAGGCCAAACTGGATGCCAGTCGAACCTATTTGGCAACGCGCAGTGCGCTGGATTCAGATGGCCATTGGCTAGAAGACCATCATCGCCAATCGATTGAAAAACTTTTGCAAGCATTGAATGCAGCTCAAGCCTTGAGTGATCCAGCTGCCATCGAAGCTGCCACGCAGGCGCTGGCCCAGGGTACAGAGGCATTTGCTGCTGAACGCATGAACCGAGGCATACAGCAGGCCTTGGCCGGAAAAAATGTAGAAAGTCTTTGATGCCCACCATCACCATACTGCCCCATGCCGAATACTGCCCCAATGGCGTGCAACTTCAGTCGCCGGTTGGAAACACCATTTGCGAAACCCTGCTTGAAAACAACATACAGATTGAGCACGCTTGCGACATGAGCTGCGCTTGCACGACCTGCCATGTGATCGTGAAAGAGGGCTTTTCAAGCTTGAACCCAATGGAAGAGACAGAAGAGGACCTGCTCGACAGAGCCTGGGGCCTGCACCCCAACTCTCGGCTGAGTTGCCAAGCCATCGTTGCCCAAAAAGATTTGGTCATTGAAATTCCCAAATACACCATCAACCACGCCAAAGAGAACCATTGAAATGCGACAGATCGTGTTGGATACGGAGACCACGGGCTTATCGGCTGAAAATGGTGACCGCATCATTGAGATCGGTTGTGTTGAGCTGATCAATCGAAAAATCACGGGCAATCACTTTCATCACTACCTCAACCCTGAAAGAGACAGCCATGAAGATGCCCTCAAAGTGCATGGCATCAGCAATGAGTTTTTGCGGGACAAACCCAAATTCGAGGCCATCGCGGCTGATTTTCTGAACTTCATCTCAGGCGCTGAACTCATCATCCACAACGCGTCTTTTGATGTGGGGTTCTTGAACAAAGAATTGGAGCGGGCCCAGTTGGGGGCTTTGTCAGGCCACATCAGCGGTATCACCGATACCCTTTCCATGGCCAAAGAAATGTACCCAGGCAAGCGCAACTCATTGGATGCCTTGTGCGATCGACTGGGTGTTGACAATGCCTCACGCACTTTGCACGGTGCGTTGTTGGATGCCGAATTGTTGGCTGATGTTTATATTTGTTTGACCCGGGGTCAAAATGCCTTGCTGATCCAAGAAGAGGTTGCCGACCCCACTCAACACGAGCTGGCCGACATTGACTTGTCTCAGTTTGATTTGCCCGTGATTCTTGCCAGTGATCAAGAGGCCCACGCGCACACCTTGGCCATGGGCCATGTTTCTAAAGCAAGTTCCGATAAAGCCATTTGGCACATTTCTGCGTGAGAACAGGCGATCAACACGTTGGGCTTAAAAAAACGATGAAGTGAATTTTTTGAGCTGTATTTGTGCCAGAATACGCACCTTTCAGATTGCGTGGTTAGCTCAGTGGTAGAGCATCGCCTTCACACGGCGGGGGTCGGGGGTTCGGAACCCTCACCACGCACCA
>JACCDM010108361.1_pt1 | contig 58565 bp, 47 predicted proteins | sample 7445851 | NCBI WGS metagenome assembly JACCDM01 (sample SAMN15323438, study PRJNA562643) | freshwater metagenome | isolation source: river surface water | place: USA:Blue River Watershed | collected 2017-08-16
GCTTTCAATGCCTTTAGTTCTGAAAATCCAAGTCCTGTATAGCAGGCAAAAATAAACACATCTCTTGCCTCCTCCAATAAGGGTGAACTTAGAGACACCCCCTCAAGAAGTTTGATTTCACTCATAGATAATACTTTTCTTCGAGGGTTAGAATATTTAACACCTATCTTTATTTCAATCCTTTTATCAATCCAACCATTATCATAGGCATAATTAAAAATCCTTCTTGTATGTTTAAGCACCTTGTAAGCTGAATTTTGATTCATAGACTTTTTGGTCAGCAAATGAGTTTCAAATTTGTAAAAAATCTCTTTCGTTATGTCTGCAAGGCTAAACAATTTGGTGTTGTAATACAATTTAAAATACTCTTCAAAATTTTTATATGAGCTGAGGTAACACTTTTTTGTTCCAATAGAATAGACTCCTGCCTTACTTTTAATTACAAGGTCCTCCCTATATCTTTTCAATATATTAATAACAAGAGTTGTATTTTCTGATTCAATTTCTACGTTCGATTTATCTTGCTTGTTTATTCCAAAAACCGTTGATTTTACCTCGCTAAAGAAATCATCACTTGTTTTACTTTTGATATTAATATAAACATCTATAATTTGCTGCGAGAGAGACTCTAAATAACCATTGATAAATCTCGAATTAACATCCTTTTGCTTTACACGCTCCAAAACCTTATCCCAGTTTGAAAGGTATACAAATTGCTTTGTAGATATGTCTAACCTTTTACCCGAATAAATTATCCTACAATAAACGATTTGCTCCTTAGATTCCTTTCCCCTTTGATTTGCCCGAAGACGATAACTAATTGTTAAATCAGTAAATAGTTTCATTATAATAATTGTTTGGTTTGATAATAACCAGTCAATTAATGTACCTAAAAACGAGCTTTTTTGAGTCTCTCCTGAGTCTCTCCTGAGTCTCCCCAGAGTCTCCATTTAGGCACTAACTTAGCCAACTAAAAGTGTAAAAAGTTCCTTGTACCTGGAGAATGACTTCTACACAAATGGCAGATAATATACGTTTGTGCAACAGAAACATTGATTATTCACCCAGGTTAGATTTAGTTGCCAGGAGTAACAATGTGCTCTACTGAAACTAGTTGGACCACATCAATCCACCTCAAAAGGGTGGATTTTGTGTTTTTAGGGGCTTGGGTAGCAGAATGAGTAGCAGGAGATGGAAATTACTTTACTAATAGCATCTAATACTTTAAGTAGAAATTTTTATTGATTTTAAATCCTTTTTTGGTATTCTCCCACCAAAAATAACCCCCACGAGGAGCATTTAATAATCCTTTTCGATAAGTAGGATAAAATAGATCTACATCCCCATCTTTATCAATATCGCCAGTCCAAACTTGTAATTCCCCAATTAAATTTTCATCGATTTCAATAAAGCCCGGGCGATATTCAAATTGTGTTCCCGTATTTTCAAAGTAATCTTGGATATATGTCCAAGGGGAATTGGGTTTAGATTTAAGACTTCCTACAATTAAATCCATATCACCATCCCCATCACCATCTACCATAGCAATACGTTCAGCAGAAATAATATCTCCTAAAATATAAATATATTTATTGATTGTTTTTCCTTTAACAGGGTAATGTGTGACTCCTTTACTGGTAAGCACTGAAAGCGTTTGCGACATATCTGAACTTGTATACCTACCATTTTCATCCATTTGATTCACATATAAATTAATTAAATCAACTTTCCCATCCTTATCGAAATCTAGTTTATTCCCCATGCCTTGCTTAAAATATGGCGGAGATAAAATTTTACGATCAAACCTATTATTTCCCATATTTTTTAGATAGTCCCCTCTTTCTAAATCCGACAAAAGCACATCATCCTTACCATCTAAATCCCAATCAAACATCGTGATATTAAATGATAAGGGCTTATTGGGTTCGTCCAAAATCTCGGCTACATCAAATGTCATCTTTCCTTTTGAAAGTAGTAAATAAATATTGTTACCAATATATTTAACTGAACTACCGGGAGCTCCATTTTGACCTGTCCACCATTCTGCCATATAAGAAAGACCTAAATCTAATTGACCATCATTATTTAAATCTCGAAAATCAATCAAAATATTACTTAAAGAATCACGTACACTGGGCTTAAAATCCTTAACGTTAAAAGTATAAATTTCTTTCCCTGTATAGTCTTTGATAGTTAAAATTGCAGGTAGTATCGAATTATTCGGCAAACTACGATAGGTAATGATATCTGGAACATCATCATTATTAAAGTCGTATACACCATTTTTACCTGCAGAATGATCATTCCAATTTAAATCTGGAAACATGTCTGTGTTCACCGCAGGCACCATTGGCCTACTAATAAACTTTGCAGTTAGGGTAGTAGGTTTAGTAATGGTAGTGGTTAATACAGTATCCTTACTTATGATATCTCCATTCCATTCGCTAAAAAATGCTCCAGGATTTGCCTGGGCGGTCAATCGAACTGTTGTTCCTGAAGGAAATTGAGATTTCGTTGCAATAGAAATTACTTCTTCCTTCACTGTACCGGAACCTTCAATAGTCAAATTTAATGGATATTGCCTCTTTTCAAATACTCCAGTTACCTGCTTATCAGCATCAATTGTTAATTTAGCTGGATTATTACTACCTGTAACGCCTCCTTGCCATTCCTTAAAAATGTATTCTCCCGCTGGAGTTGCTGTCAATGAAACAATTGTACCTCTTTCATAGGCATTTGATGGTGGAGAAACTGACCCCCCATTTAAGGGTGTAACATCAATTGTTAATTTATGTTGTATAATTTCTTTAGTACACGAGAAAAAAACAAAAGTTAATAAAAAGATTGATAGACGATTTAACATTATCGAAATTGATGTTTATTATTTTTTAACTAATTCAAAGCCTTCATCAGATATTCAAAAAATTGCTTTTGAGCCTTCTCTTTTTCTAACCAAGGAAAATGACCACTTTGGTTAACAAACCAAAGTTTTGCTTGTGGAATAACCGACTTTATCTCGTACCCAGCAAAACCAACGGGATCTTGGTATCCTTGAATCACATAGGCCTGACCTTTGTACTTGGCGAGATTTTCCAATCGATCTTTTTCTTTGGCTGCGTAATCCGAAACCATGATTTTATTGATACCAGGTTGTCCATGAACCTTCGTAAAATCAATAGCAGCCTTAGCCTTTAAGGCCGATTCTCTATCGAAAAAATACCCTGCCCAAATTTGCTTTAATCCGGGTTTTTCGGCCAAATCCTCTGGACGCAATCGCATCTGAATATTATCTGAAAAATAATTCGTAAAATTCATGCTTGGACTTCCAGAACCTATAAATACCAGTTTTTCAACCTTTTCTGGATAGCGAGAACAATATTCCATGGAAAGCATGCCTCCCCAGGACTGTCCAATTAAAATCAATTTCTTTACTTGTAATTTTTCCCGCAAAGCTTCCAAATCCTCCACATATTTTTCTAAAGAAAGAGTCGTACTATCAATCTTTGACATGATTGTTTTCCCTGTACCTCTTTGGTGTAAAATAATAGATCGAAAATGCTTGCTTAGGTATTCATGAACAGGATAAACATAATCTGGATTTAATCCTGGTCCACCTGAAAGGAGCACTACTGGAGTCCCTACTCCTTTTTCTTCAATAAAAATGGATGTTTGGTCCTTACTTTTGATAATATACCCCTCTTGACCATTCGTGCAAAAAGATGATAATGTAATAAATACTCCTAAAATAAGAACTCGCATAAGGGTTGATTTTACAATGAATTTCCAAAAGTAATCATACTTTCTCTAAAAATTATATAATTTTAAAACTTAGAAATGGCAAGAAAGTCAGAATTTTTTAAAAAACACATGCAAAAAAGCCCCAAATTAGTGTTTGTTATTCTTTTAACATTCTTTGTCATTTCCTTTATTTCAAACATCATTGGGCCCATTATTCCAGATTTAATTCGAAGTTTTCAGCTAAACCTGACCTTAGTATCGCTTCTGCCTTTTTCATTCTTCATTGCCTATGGCATAACTTCGATTCCGGCAGGAATGCTTCTTGAAACCTTCAAGGAGAAAAAAATCATGTTGACTGGCTTTGGATTGGCCTGCTTGGGATCTTTTTTAGTAGTCGTCTTTCCAACTTATTGGATAGCCCTATCTTCCTTGTTTTTAATTGGGTCTGGGATGGCCATGTTGCAAGTGGTAATTAATCCCTTACTTCGAACTGCGGGCGGAGAAGAAAACTATGCGACCAATTCTGTTTATGCTCAGTTGGTTTTTGGATTGGCTTCTTTCATCAGCCCATGGGTTTACCAATCTTTCATCCAACAACCATCGGTTTCGGACTTGACATTCCCATGGCTCAGTCTCTACTTGCTTTTTGTGGGTATATGCATGATCATGATTGGTCTTTGTTCAAGTATTAAATTTTCCGAAAATTCAACTTCGGAACCCGAAGCGCCTGATGCCTGGGCAGTCCATGTAAAATTATTTAAAAATAAAACTGTCATTGCTTACTTCCTAGCCATGCTTTGTTATGTAGGTACCGAACAAGGTATTTCTACTTGGGTTTCACAATTTTTAAATACCTACCACCACTTAAATCCACAAACTTTTGGGGCAAACACGATTGCCTATTATTGGGGATTAATGACCCTAGGTGGTGTTATGGGCATCGTTTTGTTAAAATATATCGATAGCAGAAAATTGCTATCTGCAACGACCTTCCTTGCAATGATTTCTCTTGCTTGTGGACTTTTTGGCAAGGAAAACCTCAGCCTTATTGCCTTTCCTTTAATTGGCTTTTTTGCTTCATTGATGTATCCAATCATCTTTTCTTTGGCCCTAAACTCGGTCAAAGAACATCATGGAGCTTTCGCAGGTATCATTGTCACCGGAATTGTAGGCGGGGCTATCTTTCCTTTGATTATTGGAAGCTTAGGTGATATGTTCGGACTCAAAACAGGAATGAACATCCTATTTTTGAGTTTAGGCTATATTTTCTCGATTGGTTTTTGGGCCAAACCATTGGTACCAAACCAATAAATTTATTATTGGACTAAATTTCCAAATCTGCCCAACCCTTTCGATAGGTCCTTCTCAAGAATTGATTGGCTGGCTCATAATTACTCACACGCATGGCTGCATGATCCCAAGTAAGCGCCTTGTACCGCCCACTATACACGTAACTTTCCATCATGCCATAAACAGGATCTTTTCTTTTAACTTTTTCCCGGATATTAAAACTTCTTAATAATAGATTACCTAATAATACCGTTTCTGTCAAGGGTCCACCATAACCTACAAAAGGAGAACTTACCTCCATATTGCCAAATCCTGCGATACTCGCATCAATCCACTGCCACCAATGGCCATCCATTCCACCTTTCACTCGTGGATATTTGGCTGGTATATGCTTCGCCTCTTCTTGTAAGGTTTTCGTAAAGACTCTTGGATGCGAACCTCCCCAACCGCATGAAATAACGCCTTTTGTACCTACGAACAAAGTAGATCCTTCAAAGTCGTTTTCTCCAGAATAATCGCCAAGGGCTTCATTCATATTTACATCTGGCAATAATTCATTTAAACGCTCAGGCGTGATGCCGCCATCCATCCAATACAAATCCAAGTCTTTTCCATTTTCTAATTTAAAGCGGTATTTCAATGAACTTGAAATTGGACCACTTTCCGAAAAGGCCGATTCTTTGAATACGCCATTGTAGGTGGTAGAAGCACTTCCAGAAATCTCATAAGGAGAGCCTAAGTTTAATAATTTAAAGGGAGGACCCATAATATGGCAACCCATATCACCTAATGCCCCAGTGCCGAATTCCCACCAACCTCGCCAATTGAAAGGCACTAAATTATCTATATAATTAGTTTGTTTGGCTGTCCCCAGCCAAAGGTCCCAATTTAGTTCCTTCGGTATTTTTGCAATTGCTTTAGGCCAAGAAATTCCTTGAGGCCACACAGGGCGGTCGGTCCAACAATACACCTTAGAGATTTCCCCAATCAAATCAGCCTCTATCCATTCTCTAAGGGTTTGCATGCCTTCACAAGAAGCTCCTTGGTCTCCCATTTGCGTGACTACTTGGTATTTGCTGGCCGCTTCAGTAATGATACGAGCCTCATGAATATCATGGGTTAACGGTTTTTGCAAATACAAATGCTTTTTCATTTGCATGGCCCGTAAACCAACGACTGCATGATTATGATCTGGGATGGCCACCGTAACAGCATCAAAATGTTTATTTTCTTTATCAAAAAGTTCTCGCCAATCTTCGTAAAATTTTGCTTTCGGAAATTGTTTGCGTTTAGCAGCAGCTTGTCGTAAATCGACATCGCATAAGTATCCGATGGTTGAATTCTTATTAGGAGTATTGGCTAAATGCTGAATATCATTATCGCCTTCACCACCGCAGCCGATGGCTGCGATTACAAGCTTATCAGAAGGTGCAACAAATCCCTTTCCTCCTAAAACATGTCGGGGAAAAATAAAAAAACTTGATGCCGCTAGGGCACTTTTTTGGATAAATTCCGAACGCTTGATCGTCTTTTGATTGCCCATTTTTTATTTTTTTAAAGGTCGAACTGCTACTTCTTTGAAATAAACGACATCCTCTTTTCCATGATTTTGCAGGCCAAAATAACCGGCATCAGGTCTTCGACCTGGATAAGGCTCAAAATCAAATTTACGTGGGGGCACTGGCTCTCCCTCTCTGTAATCAGTCACCAATTGATCATTTAAATGTACGATCGTACGCGGACCGTCCAGGGTAATCAACAATGTGTTCCATTCCGGACCAGGTTTCCCTGGCTTACTTAAAGGTTTGGTAAAAGCATATAAAGTACCTGAAATGTGGTATTCGTCTTCATTGGAAGTCTCCGGGTGGTTATCTATTTGGACCTCATACCCATAAAATACGGGCATCCACTCTTCTTTGGGTTCAATAGGTACTTTGATAAAAACGCCAGAATTACTGTTAAAATTTTGCATTTTGTAGACCACCTTTATTTGGCAATTCCCTAATTTTCCGCCGGTCCAATACAACAATCCCATCCCACCCTCACTGGCTAACAAACCATTTTCCACAAAGCGCCTTCCACCTCCCACGTGCTTCCAGCCGCTAAGATCTTTCCCATTAAATAATTGAGTCCATTTTTGAGCGGATACTTGGACATGAATACTAACAAGTAAAATGCATGCAAAAAGAATATTTTTCATCGATTTAAATTTTTCTCAATTTAAACATAAATTAATTCAATTCTGCATTTCATTTAACCCCAACACTCTTAGCCCATTGATTATATTTCTCCAATAAATCTTTGCGTTTTTCTGGCAACTTGTTTGCTAAATCATATGCTTCGATTCGGTCAATTTTTAGGTTGTATAATTCCCATTTTTTGAGCTCATCATCCCAAACTAATTTCCAATCGCCTTCGCGAATGGCTCGATTTCCTTGGTGTTCCCAAGCAATAAAGGGATGCGGGGAACGTGTTTTTTGTTTGAGAATAGGTAGAAGACTCCTCCCTTCTACGCCTTTGTTTGGTTTTATTTGATTGATGTCGAGAAAGGTTGGGAATAGATCCATAATATGACCTACCTGATTTGTTTGAAATCCTTTTTTGATTAGTTTGGGATAATGGATGATTAAAGGTGTAGATATTCCACCTTCATGCATCCAATGTTTGTACATCCGAAAGGGAGTATTTCCTGCCGAAGCCCACTCTTTCCCATAAGTGGTATAACTGCCTTTTGCCCCTACTGGAGTAATCAATGATTTTTTATATCCTTCTTCTCCGAGATCAACCATGGAACGGTCATCTAAAGTTTCATGACAAGCCCCATTGTCGGACAAAAACATAAAAATCGTATTTTCCCACTCGCCTTTGGCTTTAACTTCTTGCATAATCCGACCAATACCCTCGTCCATAATATGCATCATTGCAGCATAAGTGGCCATTTTATCGATATATTCTGATTTGTTTTTTATTGTATCAAAGCGTGCAACAGCGGGATCCAATGGTGGCAATCCCTTCAAATTGGTCAATAATCCAGATTTTTGTTGACGCGCAAATCGCTCCTCTCGCAATTTTTCCCAGCCTTTATGATAGATTTCACGGTATTGGTCAATCACTTTTTGTGGGGCATGCAATGGCCAATGAGGTGCTGTATACGCTACATAAAGGAAAAAGGGTTTGTTAGCATTAGATGATTTTACATATTGAATGGCCTTGTTAGAGATCGCATCAGTCATGTAGAAATTTGAATCCGGATTAAATTTTTGGTTGTCCTCAACCAATTGACGCCTATTTAATAATTCGTAATAACTATTTGCACCTGAAATGAGTCCGAAATAATGATCAAATCCACGTTGATTCGGCCAATCTTCCTTTTGCTCACCCACGTGCCATTTGCCCGACATATAGGTTTGATACCCATTTTTTCGTAATTCTTCGGCAATTGTTGGGGTCTCTAAACTTAGAAATCCCTGGTACGGATCATAGGCTTTTGAATGGTCGTAAGTATTCGTTTTAACCATGAGTCCCATGCCAGCCTGATGCGGATACATACCAGTAAGAAGAGAGGCTCGACTAGGACAACAGCGTCCAGCATTATAAAATTGTGTAAAGGTTACCCCTTTTCTACCAAGTTCATCTAAGTTGGGGGTTTTTATTTCAGAACCAAACAAGCCAATGTCGCTAAAGCCCATATCATCTGCTAAAACAACAATAATATTTGGTTTTTTTTGGCCATAAACAGCATTAAAGAGGAGCCATGTGGCTAAAAATATTTTATACTTCATTTTTAAAGATATATTATATATTTGAAATTTTTAGTTTTAAACACTTGACAATTAAATAAATAAACTTAAATTTAAGCTAAACTATTTCTATTTATATCATGAAAAAATTAATCTTACCCCTATTTTTAGGATCATTACTTTTTACTTCTTGCGGAAGTAAAACAGAAAACAAAGCTGCTTTCAATTTAGACTCTGCTAAAGTAGAGTTAGAAGCATGGAATGTACAATTTGAAAGCGTTGTAAAAAACAAAGATTCCGTTGGATTTGCTAATTTGTACACAGAGGACGCTGTCCGTATGCCCCCTAATTCAGCTGAAATTGTTGGAAAAGCAAACATCTTAAAGAGTGTAGTAGAACCATTTAAAGTAATTGGCTCAACTAATTTAACCACAGTTGATGTTTGGGGTGATGAGAATACCCTAACCACTACTGGAACGTATGAGCACTTTCTACCCGATGGAAAATCGGTGGAAAAAGGCAAATACATGGGTGTTTTAAAGCGCGTTGACGGCAAATTGATTTCGAGTAGAGATATCTGGAATTCAGATAATGCAGCAGAACAATTGGTAAAATAAAAACATAAAAAAAGCCTTCATATAGACTGCCCCCAAAAAGTTAAACACTTATTGGGGGCATTTTTATGAACAAACATGTTAAGTATGATAATCAATACATGCTTTAATGTGTTGATCGTCTTTCAAAATACTCATATAAATCATGCAATGAATACTATAAATTACATACATAACACATATAACATATTATAAATTGAATGAACATCAAGATTTGATTAGCTTCAATTATGTAAAAAAGATTATCAATCATGGATTTGAATTCTACTGAGTCAAAAAACCTAAAATATACACCAAATGCATATGAAGCATTTAAAAAAGACAATTTTGACCTAAAACCCTTATTAGATTCTCGAAACAAGACAGCAGAAGTCAGAAAATCCCTAAATAAATACATTGGAGATTTTGGGTATGCACAAAAAAGGCACTTATTAAATCGTGTACTAGTTGGATATGCAGAACGACATATGAAAGATTTAGATGGAATGACTTTAGACCAATCCATCGACCTTATATTCAAACCTCAAGCATTTGGAGAACCAGTCAATAATTACTACCATGATTTTCCACCGGAGGCCTATAAGAAAAAATACTTGGTTGATGATGTCAAACCTGGAGAGCCCTTTATTAGTAAGGTCTTATCTCGTACAGAAAGGCAAGGATTTGTACCTGAATTTGCTGGACCTGAAAGAATGGGGGCGCTTGATTCTTGGATCTATTCAAGCATCTATTTACAACCTACATCCGTTAATTGGAGATTATTTTTGTTTTTACATACGCTTACACCCTTTAAGGATGGAGGACAGTTTTTAAAATCTACTTATTATAGTCAAAAATTAACTTTTGAAGGAGCATGGAGAAGTTATAAAGATTATTTATTCGATGTAACACTGTCCGAAAGAATGCTTGACTTACTTAATTTAAAATCTAGTAAGAAAGAAGCTCCTGATGAAAATTTTGCTCGCGAAGTACAAGAGCTTTTCACAGTTGGAAAGAGACCCTTTTCAAAATTTACGGAAGATGATGTTAAAGCAGCAGCAAGACTATTGGTAGGTTGGGACGTATTATATTGGGAAAATATTGCAGATGAGGGCTATGTTACTAAAAACAAATACAATGAAAACAATCATGACACTGGGGATAAACAATTTTCAAAATTCTATGGTAATCGATTAATTAAAGGTAAGACTGGTCCTGATGGAGGCAGAGCAGAATTAAAAGAGTTTTTTGACATGATTTTTGAAACAGAGGAAGTGGCAATTTATCTTTCTCGAAGATTAGTTCAGTTTTTTGTATACCCAGTATTGAATGATTATGTGGAAGAAAATATCATCAAGCCCTTAGCAGTTGTTTTAAGAAAAAGCAATTATTCATTGGCTGAGGCCTTGAAAGTCCTACTCAAAAGTGAATATTTCTTTGCTGAGGAATTTTATAATTCAATGATTAAATCTCCCATGGAATATTCCATGGGATTGTATAAAGAATTTGAAATTATAAATGGTAATATAACCTTTGATACGTATAATTCATTTTTCACTGAAGATAAATCAAAATTTGATCCCAAATATTTAGACCAAATTTATCTTTCATATCGAATATTTTCCCAAGTAAGATTTCATGCAATTGGTAGACAAGGTTATTCAATTGGTAATCCACCAAGCGTATCTGGTTGGCAGGCATATTACCAAGAACCCGTTTATGATTTAATTTGGATTAATTCAGATTCGATAAAAAGACGTAAAGAATTGTCTGAATCAATCGCTAGAAATGGAATTAACTTCTTTGACCAGCCAATGTTACGCTTTGATCTAAATTTATTTTTAAAAAAGACAAAAGACCCTAGCAATATTAATTCATTTATTAAGGAAGTAGCAAAGATAATTTTAGGGGTTGAAATAAATGAAAAGGTATTTCTGAGAATTAAGCGTAGTATTCTAGGAGACAACTTTCCAGATTACTATTGGACCGATGCTGTTAATGCATTTTTGAGTAGTCCTAATAAAGACAATTACAATACCCTTTACAACAGAGTAAGTCAAATTTTAATACAAATCTTTGACCTAAGCGAAATTCATGTTTTTTAGATGAAAAGAAGAGACTTTTTACATAATTTTTCTCATGCATTGGCTGCAAGTACGATGTTGCCACATTTGAATTATTTGGATGCTTCAAAAAAATATCCATTACTGGAAAATACAGTTAATCCTGGTAAAATATTAATAATGCTCCGTTTTGATGGCGGCAATGATGGCCTCAACATGATTACCCCGATGGATCAATATACAAATCTTAATAAGGTTAGGCCGCATGTTATTATACCTGAAAAAAAATTAATCCAACTCGGTAAAAATGATTTAGCTTTTCATCCAGAGTTCAAGGATATGAAAATTCTTTTTGATGAAAAAAGAATGAAAATAATTCAAAATGTGGGCTATGCTAGCCCGGATCTTTCACACTTTAGATCGTCTGATATTTGGCAATCGGCGTCCGATTTTGGTGAATTTATATCATCAGGTTGGTTAGGACGACTAGTAGAACACAATCATCCCGATTTCCCAACATCCTACCCAAACAATAACTATCCGGATCCTCTAGCTATTGAATTAGGCTATTCTAATTCGCTACTTCTCACAGGAAAAAGCACTTTCCCAGGATATATACCAGGAAGCCCAGAAAATATCAATCAGATTCTAAATGAATTTGATAACGCTTACCCAAATTCTTATGCAGGTGATAAATTAAATTACATCCAAACAATAGCTAAGCAATCGAATTTATACGGATCTGTTGTCAGAGATGCATACATAAAAGGTAATCATTCTATTAATTTTCCTGATGGTGATCTTGGTGCTCAATTTTACAATTTAAGTAGATTAATTCGAGGAGGATTAAATACCCGAATATACCATGCCATCATGGGTGGCTTTGATACCCATGATTCTCAGGTAAATCCAGATGATCATTCGCAAGGAACACATGCAAAACTACTCAAGACAATCAATGATTGCATCATCGCATTGATGAAATGTCTAGACCAAACTGGGGATTCTGACCGTATTATGTTGGTCACCTTTTCTGAATTTGGAAGAAGGATTGTTTCAAGGTCTACAGGTGGTACTGATCATGGAACTGCCTTCCCCATGATGATTTTTGGCAATAACCTAAATGCAAATGTACTCGGCAAAAACCCTAAAATTGACCCAAACATTACATGGGAGGACAATTTAACTGCCGAGTTTGATTTTAGACAAATCTACGCTTCAATAATTGAACAGTGGCTAAGTGGTGATAATTCTACTTTAAAAGATGTACTTACTAGAAATTACCTTCAAGTAGGGCTAACCAAAGAATATGCCGATGATGACATGGATGGGGTTATAGATAAAGAAGACAAATGCTTAAATACTCCTATCGGAGCAATGGTAGACACAAATGGATGTGAAGTATTTTCTCTTTCTCCTGATGCAATTTCAGTTATTGTAAGTTCTACTTCGTGCATCGGACAAAAGAATGGATCTATTTTGATTAGTTCGTCTAATAAGAATTTTACTTATTCCATTTATATTGGCGAGTCAAACGCAGGAGTTCTAAATAAAGCGAATAATTTCACTCAAAAAATTGAAAATCTTGGTGTAGGTTCCTATACTGTTAGTATCAAAGTGGATGGAATTCAAAACTATGAAAGAAATTATGAATTAAAAATTGGTGAACCTGCTGCACTTAATGCAATCACAACGGTAGATTCAACTAATTCAGCATTAATAATAAAACTTAGTGGTTCAGAAACTTATTTCATTAATTTAAATGGAAATCTTAATAAATCGGAAGACTCAAAATTAACGCTACCATTAGTCAAGGGATTAAATACATTAAGAATCACAACTGGGAAAGATTGTCAAGGAGCATACAATGAAGAAATATTTTTATCAGAAGAAGTCAATATTTCACCTAATCCTAGCCTTGGGCCTATAAATATTTACATTCCTGGTAATGATTCTTTTGTAGACATAAAAATCAATAATATGTCAGGTTCAACTATCTTAGAATCATTTCAAAATATACCAGATAATAGATTGCTGAATTTGGACCTAAGCAACCTAAATACTGGAACTTATATCATTAAATTAAGCGGAAAAACTGTTAGAACAACAAGCAAATTGATTAAATTTTAAATTATGAAAAAATTACTCTATTTAATTTACATCATATTTATATCAATGAGTTGTTCAAAAAACGACTCCATTATTCCAACCCCAACATCACCAAATACTCCACCTGCAGTCCTCGAAATCGGCGAGGTTAATCTTGAATTGCCAGAAAACAACAAAAATTGCGAAACAGGAATTGTCAGTGCAGACAAATCTGACGTTGAATTCAAATGGAAAGCAGCAAAAAATGCCTCTAAATATGAAATTCAAATTACAGATATAGTCGACGCAAAAACAACTACGATATCAGACATATTAGGCACTTCTAAAACCATCAATTTAGCAAGAAACAAATCCTACTCTTGGAGTATAACAGCTACCAATCCAGGAAGCAAGTCCATCACCTCAACTTTATGGAAATTCTTTTTAGAAGGTGAAGGCAAACAAAATAGAGCGCCATCAGCGGCAAGAGCAATTTCACCAATTCCTGGATCTACAATAAGTATAAATGATGCCGGCAATGTGAAATTTGAATGGTCATCAGAAGATCTTGACAAAGATGTGCTATCTTATACATTACGTATTGACACACTTAATAATAATCAAAAATTAGTTGGACTCGCGATAGATACGAAAAATCCAACAAAAGACGTCAAACTAGAAATTGGTAAAATTTACTATTGGTATATCATTACCAACGATGGAGCTATTTCTGTTAAATCTGATACTTATAGTTTTAAAATCAAATAAGTAATATATCTAAAAGTAAAAACAACTTACTCTTTTTGCATATTATACATCAATGTCTGAATCTTCCATTCATCACCTATTTTTACTAAAAGAAAAACATCCACCCCTTTATGAGAAAATTTTCCATTTAAATAAAACTCATAGGGAACCCAAGCGGAAGCAATTTCATGGTCGATTTGTATAGGCCCCCAAGAGAGAACTCGCTCATCCATGTCACCCGGTTTACGACTCAAAACACTTTGGATAAATTTCACAACAGGCACGTCCCTTACGATGTTTCCTTCTGGTCGAATTTGACTCACATGCAATAAGGCATTGGATGTGAAACAAGATTTTAAGGTGGTAGAGTCAACCGATTTCATGGCTGTGAAGGTCTTTAATACAACAGCCTTTATTTTATCCTCCTCTGCTTGAGATTTTTTGGTATTACTAAAAGCGGATATGCTCAAAAGAGTGAGACTTATCAAGCTTCCGATAAATAAATTTTTCATTGGGTATATTGATTAAAATTATGTACAAATATGCTATAAATCTCAATTTACTAAACATTCTTTAATGGACTAAACTGTAACATCCCATACCAAAGGAGATTCAATTCTAGCATAATTTTATCGGTAGAAAAGAAAGGGAAAAGCACATTTGCATCCCCACCAGTAAATACAATTAAACCATTGGGATATTTAGTTAAATAGTCTGAAATAAATCCAGATAACTCATATTTTACGGCTGTTAATATGCCATGATATAAATTTTGATCTGTTTGAAATCCGAAAGAACCATCAAGACGCATGTCCCTCCAATTCAAATAGGGTAATTTTTCGGTAAACTGATGCATAGCCTTCGCTCGCATATCCAATCCTGGACTTATTACTCCTCCCTTTAATTCCTTGCTGGCAGAAACAATCGTATACGTTATACAAGAACCAAGAGAGATTACTAAACAATCTTGTTGTTGAAAACAGGCCAGTGCTCCAAGCACCAATAGTTTACGATCTATCCCTAAACTTTCAAGTTCGTACGACCCTTGCTGAAAATGGGAATTAAAATCTGAATTGATAATTATTTTGAGGGGAGCAATTTCTTGTAGCTGTGTCAGAAAGGAAGAAGGAATATCGATGACCGAGGCAATTAAAATTTGTTGAATCCTTTTACTTTCAAACCAAGAGGTAAAGTCAACTTCATCAAATGATACAAAATGTCTTAAAAATACAATTTTACCATTCTCAAGAAAAGCCATTTTTTTTAAAGTATTCCCAAAATCAAAACAAACAATCATTTCCATTATATTTGCAGCCTAAAAATAGGCATTCATGTACCAAATTCAAATTTTAAAATCAAAAGTTCATCGAGTAAAAGTTACTGAGGCAAACATTGATTATGTAGGAAGTTTAACATTAGATGAAGATTTAATGGATGCTGCCAATTTACTTGAACACGAAAAAATCCAAGTTGTTAACATCAATAATGGAGAACGTTTGGAAACCTACCTTATCAAGGGTAAACGTGGTTCAGGAATTGTATGTTTAAATGGTCCAGCAGCGCGTAAAGCAGTTGTGGGCGATATTGTCATCATTATTTCCTATGCAGTGATGGATTTTGAACAGGCAAAGACCTTCCAACCAACGGTCATTTTTCCTGATGCCAACAACCAGCTTATTTAATAGGATTCGTTTTCATTTGGGAAATGCGCTAATTTAACGTCTTCAATGTACGATTTCACCGCATTTCCCATCAATTCTTCCATATTTAGATATTTTCGTACAAATCTTGGATGAAAATCGTTATTCAATCCAAGCATATCATGTACAACCAAGACCTGACCATCGCAATGTACACCAGCACCAATTCCAATAATGGGTATTTCGCATTTTTTTGAAACCATTTCTGCTAATTGAGAAGGAATTTTTTCTAAAACAATTGCAAAACAACCCGACTGTTGAAGTAATTCCACTTCCTCTAATAAAACATTGGCTTCTTCTTGATCTTTGGCACGAACTGAATAACTTCCAAATTGATAAATAGACTGCGGAGTAAGCCCCAAATGTCCCATCACAGGAATACCAGCACCAACAATTTTCCTTATACTTTCAATAATTTCTTTTCCGCCTTCCATTTTTACCGCATGTGCTCCTGTTTCTTTCATGATTCGAATAGCAGAAGCCAAGGCAACTTCTGAATTACTTTGATACGAACCAAAAGGTAGGTCGACAACCACCAAGGCCCTTTGGCTGCCTCTTACCACGCATTGCGCGTGGTAAATCATTTGATCCAACGTAATCGGCAAAGTCGTTTCATGACCTGCCATCACATTACTCGCACTATCCCCAACTAATATGACATCAATCCCTGCTTGATCAAGTATTTTAGCCATCGTATAATCATAACAAGTCAACATCGAAATTTTCTCTTGTCGAACTTTCATGATTTGTAAACTCTGGGTGGTTACTTTTTTAAATTCTTTGTGTATGCTCATGATGCAAATAAAAATTATCAATTAATCGAACTGGACCTAAAAATGCTGCAACAATAATCACTATCGGATAGCTTATCTGAGCAAGCTCTTCCATTTCCATTGGATCAATAAATGCCACATAATCAATTTTATGAAATCCATTTTCCTTCAAATGCATTTCAAACATTGATTTCAAAAATTTCAAATCAGGAGATTGTTGTTGCAAGGCCTTCAAAACCAATTGAAAACCTTCATAAATTGCTACAGCTTGTTTTCTTTCATCCGGGTTTAAACGAACGTTTCTACTGCTCATGGCCAAACCATCCGCCTCACGGATGGTTTGGCCTGTCACAACTTGAATGGATGATAGCTTTACATCTTGAGAAATCATTTTACGTAAGACTGCAACCTGCTGAAAATCTTTTTGGCCCAAAAACAAGGTATCAGGCCTAACTAATTGCAATAATTTTTCCACAATTAAACAAACGCCTTGAAAATGTCCGGGCCTGTACTCTCCTTCCCAAATCGTTTCCAAACTTCCTAAATGGTATGTTTTCTGTTCATTCAATCCATTAGGATACATTTCTTGAACAGAGGGTAAAAATAAAATATCACAATTTTTAGAATCTAATAATTCCTTATCAGCCTCAATTGTATTGGGATATTTTTCAAAATCTGCTAGATCATTAAACTGTGTCGGATTGACAAAAATGCTGCAAATTGTTACATCATGTGATTTTTTAGACAAATCAATCAAAGATAAATGCCCTCGATGTAAAGCTCCCATGGTTGGAACAAATCCAATTTTCTGCTTTTTTTCACGCAGTGTATGCAAATGATTTTGCAAATCAATTTTTGAGTAGAAAATGTACATTGGGCGGAATTTGAAGCAAAAGTATTTAAATTTACACAAATACCAGTTAATCGTGTTAAAAGGAAAGAAAATAATTGTTGGTGTTTCTGCAAGCATAGCTGCATATAAATCCATTTTATTGGTAAGACTTCTAAAAAAAGTAGGAGCTGAAGTTCGTGTTGTGATGACTTCGGCAGCACAAGATTTTGTTTCTCCATTGGTCCTATCTACACTTTCAGAACATCCTGTTTGGATAGATTTTCATACAAACCAACAATGGAATAATCATGTAGAATTAGGCCTTTGGGCAGACGCGATGATTATTGCTCCTGCAACATGTAATACCTTGTCAAAAATGGCGAATGGTCTCTGCGACAATTTGTTAATTGCAACCTATTTATCTGCTAGATGTCCCATTCTAATTGCACCAGCAATGGATGAAGATATGTTTAAACATCCTTCGAATCAGGAAAATATTCAAAAGTTAAAATCATATCAAAATAAAATCATTCAGCCCAATGTAGGGTATTTAGCAAGTGGTTTACAAGGAGAAGGGAGACTAGCCGAACCGGAAGAAATAATGGAAACACTTATACATGAAATTGGAAGATCTAAAGATTGGGAAGGTAAAAAAGTTTTAATTACGGCAGGCCCTACTCAAGAACTTATTGATCCTGTACGCTATATTTCAAATCATTCAACAGGGAAAATGGGAATTGCTTTAGCCGAAGCCGCCTATTTAAAAGGGGCAAAAGTTCTAATAATCTTAGGTCCAACTTCCCTTAAACCAGCCTTTACAAACATTGAGGTAGTACCTGTTTTAAGTGCAAATGAAATGTTAGAAAAAACAGACAAAGCATTTGAAAATTGTGATGTTTTAATAGCCTCAGCTGCAGTTGCCGACTACAGACCCCAAGAAATCGCCAAAGAAAAAATAAAAAAGAATTCGATTGAGCTTGAAATTACGTTAGAAAAAAATCCAGATATTTTATCTTATTTAAGTTCTAAAAAAAGAAAACAAAAACTCATTGGATTTGCCTTAGAAACACAAAATGAAATTTTCAATGCCAAGGAAAAATTAAAGGCTAAAAATCTAGATGCAATCGTTCTAAATTCTTTACAAGTTAAAGGTGCCGGATTTGGAACCGACACCAACCAGGTAAGTATTTTTTTATCAAACGGACAATCGTTTGAATTACCTTTAGCTTCAAAAAATAAAATTGCCAGTCAATTGATTCAATTAATTTCAGAGAATTTATTAACCAATTAATTTGTTACTAAACTCTTCATTACCCAATCTTTGAAAGCTAACCGAACTTTTGATGGATTGGCAGAGGGTCTTTGCAACATCACCATTGCAATCATTTCATTTTTTTGATCAATGAAAAAGATCGGGCCCGTTGCACCACTCCAATAAAGCGTTCCCGCTGGTCGTGGATCAGCACCCACCTCCTTACGTTTGATCGCATAGCCAAACGTAAATCCATTATTTTTCAAATTATCTGTTGGGTTTATGGCTGCTTCGATGTTCAAAGGCACATAATCAGTCTTCATCATCGAAATTGTAGAGGGTTTCGCGATGCGAACCCCATTCAATTCTCCATCTTGTAACACCATTTGACAAAATTTAAAATAATCAATCGCCGTAGAATTTAATCCACCCGAACCATTAAAAAACGTCTTTGAGCCCGAAATCTTATTACTTTTTTCGGAACCAGGATCCATCAAAGATAAACCTCCTTTGCCATCCGGTTGATAATAGGATGTAAAACGAGGAGCGTCTTTAGGCTCTAAAAAGAACTTGGTATCCACCATTCCCAAAGGATCTAAAATTCTTTTTTGCACAAAATCTTGAAAAGGTTTTCCAGTAATTACCTCCACAATTCGACTAGCCACCACCAAACCTGGACCATAAATCCAACCTTCACCTGGCTCATGTGTTAAGGGAAGCTTTACTAATTTATGTACAAAATGGGTGATGTCGCTGTTGTAGATATCCTTTGAAATGGCATTGTATATCTCTGGCATGTTTCCGCCATAAGCACTTGGTTGTCCTGTAGTATGCGTCAATAGATGTTTGATCAGCATGGGTTTTGTTGCCTCTTTAGTTTTATACATCCAATGACCATCAACACTATCTTTAGAAATCAACACTTGTTGAGAGGCAAATTCAGGCAAATACTTGCTTACAGGATCACTCGGCTTGCATTTACCATCTTCCATTAATAATAAAAGAGCTAGCGTTGCAATAGGCTTTGTCATTGATGCTAAACGAAAAATAGCATCTTTTTTCATAGGAAGATGATTTTCCATTTGAGACTCTCCTTTTGCTTCAAAATGCACAATTTTACCTTTTCTGGCAATCAATGTCACGGCACCTGCAATGTCTTTTTGTTGAATAGCCTGATCCAAAAAGCTCTCATAATCATTCAATACTTTTTGATTAAAACCCAAGGCAGCAACTTCCTTAGCACCCACAGGCTCTAAACTAACTAATTTTTGAATGGGCTTTTTAATTCCCTCATAAACCCCTTTTCTAAACTCATCTCCAAAATAGAATTGATAAGGATTCGGGATTGTTAATGTTCCTATTTGTGACATAAAAATCCCGATCACATCATCTTTGGGATTTACAAAAAAGTGTGTTGAATTTGCTCCACTCCAAAAATACTCTCCTTCACTTACATTTAACTTATTGGCTAATCGAGGATCTTTTAAAATTCCAAATCCTAAGCCAAATCCATATCCAGGCTCTAAGTTCATACTTCCATCCTCATCCAACACGATGCCATTTGCTACTCGGTAGATACTAGAATTTTGATCCGGTTTTCTCGAAATATTAGAAGTTACATCTTGACGCATTAATTCGAGTGTCTCTTTTTTCAAAATTCGCTTTCCATTTAGTTCTCCATTATTATAAAGCATTTTAGCAAATTTCAAATAATCATCCATGGTTCCCCAAAGGGCATTTACCCCGGCATGCACTGTAACACCCGTACTTTGCGGTTGCATGGGTGAGCGCTTTAAATTTTTGCCATCCACAAAATCATAGACAATCATGGCACGTTTTTGTTGCTCTGCATTTAAATTATAGGTCATATCTTTCAATCCCAATGGTTGAAAAATGGTTTTCTTCAAATACGCATCTGTTGTTTCTCCTGACAATACTTCGATGAGGCGTGAAGCGACGTCTGGACCAAAGGAATAATTCCATTTGGTACCTGGCTGATAAGAAAGTGGGATTTGCGCCAATGCTTTGACGCGTTTTTCAATAGTCGTTAAACTTTGATCATAAAAAATTCGATTCCAAATATCCTTATCCATCTTCGTTTGTGAAATACCATGGGATAATCCAGAAGTATGACTCAAAACTTGACGAATTGTAATTTGTTGAAGCGCAGGAACGGTTCCACTTGAGATTCCAACATTCACATCTTTTACAACCGGAATATTCTTAAATTCTGGCAAATAATTAGCTATTGGATCGTCTAATTGAAATTTACCCTGTTCAAAAAGGGTCATTAAGGCTACAGTAATGACAGGTTTCGACATCGACTGCAAATAATAAATTTCCTTGCCTGACATCGGGATGGCATTTTCTGCATCTCGGTTACCATAAAATTTGTTATAAACTACTTTGTTTTTGTGAAACACGAGTCCATGTACCCCAATTAATTTTTTTGCACTTACTTCTTGTTGCAAATAAGCATCTAAGCTTCCAAAATTTTGCGCAAAAGTTATTTGGCCAACAAAAAGGAAAACAAGTGTGATAGTTTGTATTTTAAATATCGATTTCATAGGATTAGTTATTTTCTAAGTACGAATCTATGTGTTGTAAAAGAGGTTCTGATTTTTTTCTAATAATATTAATATTTAAAATACTTAATTTTTGAATTGTACATTTATTAATGGCATATTTTAATAATTTTTGCTTCGTACTTTCATTCATTTTAATTTGATTAACATCATTATCTAAGGCTTGTTTATTTGCATCATATAATGAGGCATATTCAGCATTTAAATTCATTACAAAAGTAAAGCTCGGTTTGTGCAACCATTTAATAAGAATTGGAGTTGGAATTTCTTGCACTAAAAATTCCCAAAACAATTTACTTTGTGCAGATTCTTGATCAAATGTTCGAAATTCTGCAAAATCTGCGTCGCTTTCGTAGATATTTATTTCCTCTATTAATTTTTTATCCTTGATATAACGCAAGGATCCAGAATTTTTCATTAATTCAAAAATTCGTTTGTCATTAGAAAAACGATATATCATCAAATCTAAATTTTCAATTATCTCCTCAGTTGATATATTTTTATTTGAATACATCGAAAAATACAACTTTTCATTTTTCTGTAATAAGGGAATTCCAAATTTCAAAACAGAATCGATTGAACGATTATTCCTCCCAATTTCTTCTTTAAACAATTCTAAATATTCCTTGGCTCGATTATTTTCAATTTGATGTTCTCTGAGATTTTCTGCTATGAAACCTAGAGTGACAGCAGCAAAGAGCATAATAAACTCAGTTATGTATTCTTTTATCTTTTTGGGAATGTGATGTGGGTGGTGTACTTCCATAGATTGATATAATTAACATCTCAATTTACAAAATTTTTACATTTGAAAAATCTAATTATTTCTTGAAAATATTTTAATGTATAAAAATGGACAAAATTCTATTTTTTTGGACATGGAAAAACAATAAAGCCCCTTTCGGGGCTTTATTAATTTGTTCAAAAAATTTTACTTAAATAATAAGGGGGCAAAATTATTTAGATAAATTCTCCAATTGGCCCAGGTGTGACCACCCGAATTCACAAAAAATGTATGCTTTAATCCATTTTCTGTTAAGGTTTTATCTAATAAGCGCGCCGGTTCAATTAAGAAATCCGTATCTCCGCAAGCCAAGAAATACAATTTATAACCTGCTTTCTTCAAACCTTGAAATTGTTGATTATAATCAGCCTTTGTCTTATCATCTGCCATTCGAATTCCATTACTTAATGGACAAATATACTGGAAGAAACCTGGATTTAGATTTGTCACACGAATCGTATGTCCAGCCCCCATGGATAAACCCGCAATTGCTCTTGATTTAGGATTAGCAATTACTTTGAAATTTTTCTCAATATAGGGCACAATATCATTCACAATACTATTCACATATAAATCCACAAATTTTGGATCATTTCGATCGTACACTTTCTCAGGCAACATAGAAGTTTTAGCCGCTTGTTGACCCGGGTTACCATTTGGCATCACTACTACCATTGGCTTTGCTAATCCTTTTTCAATCAAATTATCCATTATTTGACGCGTGCGTCCCATCGTACTCCAAGCATCCTCATCCCCTCCTGCTCCATGCAATAAATACAAAACTGGATACTTTTCCTTACTCGTTTCATATCCATAAGGGGTATACACAAACATGCGACGATTCACGCCAATCGTTGGAGAATCGTACCAAACCTGTGATAAATTACCTCGCTTTCCTGCTTCAAAATAATTGGCAGTAGCATCACCTGGCACCAATAATACACTTAAATAACGCGTTCCATCACGTTGCATTAAAATATTATTCGCATCATTTACAGACAAGCCATCTACGATAAAACTATACGTATATAATTCTGCATTAGGCTTAGCAATTGTTGCTGACCAAAGGCCCGATTTATCTTTTTTCATTAAAACGGCATCGGATGGCTTCGCCATCCATGAACCTGCTAATTTCACTGTATCTGCATAAGGTTGAGAAATGCGAAAAGTAATCTCGTTTGAACCTATCTCAGGAGAAATAATCGGTTTTGGAGGTGCAAAATTTGCTAATTCTTGTGCGTAACACGCCAAACTAACAAATAGTAAAAAGATGGAATAAAATATGTTCTTTTTCATTTTTTCTAAGGTTAAAATATGGTTATAAAGCCCGATTACTTAAATAGTAATTTACCAAAAGTATTCAAATAGACTCTCCAATTGGCCCATGTGTGTCCACCCGGAGTTACAAAAAACGTATGTTGTAAACCATTTTTCGTTAACAAAGCATCTGTACTTTTTGCAAGATCCCATAAGAAATCTTCATTGCCACAAGCAAACCAATACAATTTATATCCAGCCTTTTTCACTCCTTGTAATTTTGCTTCCATTTCTGGAGTCACATTCCTTAAACCAATACTCAAAGGACAGATGTAATTAAAGGTCCCTGGGAATTCGTTTGTTACGGTAAAGGTATGTCCACCGCCCATAGATAAACCAGATACTGCGCGATTATCAGCATTTGGAATCGCACGGAAATTTTTCTCTACGTAAGGAATGATATCTTTAACAATACTCGTAATGTATAATGTTTGAAACTTTGGATCGTTTCGATCGTACACTTTTTCTTCCATTAATGCTGTTTTGGCTGTTTGCTGACCAGGATTCCCATTAGGCATCACACAAATCATTGGAACGGCTTGCTTCTTTTCAATCAAATTATCTAAAATTTGAACAGCTCTACCCATTGTACTCCAAGCATCTTCATCACCGCCTCCGCCATGTAATAAATACAATACTGGGTAATTTTGATTAGAAGTTTCATAACCATAAGGCGTATAGACATACATCTGACGATTGGTACCAATTGTTGGTGAATCATACCACACTTTCTTCAAATTTCCACGTTGATTGGCCTCTGCATAATTGGCAGTTGTTTCACCAGGAACTAATAAAACACTTAAATAACGGACACCATCTCTTTGCAGAAAAATATTATTTGCATCGTTTACACTCAGTCCATCAACAATAAAATTGTAGGTATATAATTCCGCTGCTGGCTTAGGCACTGAAACAGACCAAGTACCGATTGAATCTTTTGTCATGTTAGTGGAAGAGTCGAAACTTTTCATCCAAGAACCATACAGACGTACTAATTTAGCTTTCGGAGCAGAAATTCGAAAGGTTACCGTTTTTTCTCCAATTTCTGGAGAAACGATTACAGCCCTTCTAAAATTTGCAAGCTCCTGGGCAAAGGAAGCAAAAGTAATGAGGGAAATCACTACGATTGCGCATAATTTTGAACAATAGTTTTTTGTTTTCATGTTAAATAGGATAAAATAAAGCTTAATTCTAAATTTAAACATAATGGTCAATTGACTAACTAATTTACGACCACACTTGTTAAATTTGAGACCAAATAGGAAATTTTATAAAATGATAAGCAATTAATATGAAATTTTGATTTTCCTTCCTGTTTTCACCGCCTCAAATATGGCATCAACAATAATCATATCTTTCTTTCCTTCCTGACCATTCACAGGTATTTCCGGTTGTTTTTTATCTAAAAGTATCGCAGCCATTTCATCCATTTGTCGGGCTTGATGCGTTACATGAGGGTGTACGATTTCTCCTTTATGTGTCCTTCCTTTTATGGGACCATAACCAGTACTTGGTTGCATTTCAGCAAATCCTTTGGTCCCTGTTAGATAAAATTTATCTAAATAATTGAGCGAGTATGTTGAAAGACAAGATGCTGTGGCTCCACCTGGAAATCCCATTTGGAAAGTAATGGTTTCATCCACGCCCTCTTTAAATTTTTCGAAATTTGTTTTTGTTTCTTGAGCGGTCACCCATATTGGATCTTCTCCAATCATGTATCGAGCTCCGTTAATGGAATAAATTCCAATATCCATCATAGCGCCTCCGCCTGCTAAGTCTTTATTGAGTCGCCATTGGCTCGGATCTCCAATGATAAAACCTGAAAGTCCTTGGAAGAATAATACTTTTCCTAGTTCACCATTTGCTCGAGCACGAACAATATCCAAAGTTATGGGCTCAAAATGCATGCGATATCCAATCAATAATTCCACTCCATTTTGTTTACAGGCATCAATCATTTTTTGTGCTTCCTTGGCATTAAGGGCCATCGGTTTTTCACAAATTACATGTTTACCTGCTTCGGCAATTTGAATTGTGTTCGGACAATGCAATGCGTTGGGAGTGGTGATGTAAACAGCATCGATGTTCGTATTATTTTTTATACTTGAGACATTGCCATAATGATAGTGAGAATCGGCAGATACACCATATTTAGCTCCAAATTTTAACAATTTTTCTGGCGTTCCACTAATTAATCCCGTAATCTTAGTTCGCTTACATTCCTTAACCGCATTGCCTACTCTTTCTGCATAAGAACCAAGTCCCATTTGGGCAATTCGAAGTACTTTTTCCTCTGCTTGGAGATTATATGAAGTATTGGTTAATAGAGGTTTAGCTAAAAACGGCATTGCTAAACTTTGCATAAAGGTTCTTCTTGTGCTCATAATAATAAAATTTTATTAAATATATCATATATAAGACAAAAATTTATCCTTTTCTAAGATGTTAAAAATCTTCGCCGTATTTTTTAACTAACATTTCATCAAGTCGAATAGATTCTTTTTTCAACTCCTTTAAATGACTATTAATGTAAAGAATAGTATTGATGGGTGCTAATCCTAAATTTATGAGTTCATTAATGTCTTTATCTGAATTTAGCTTCAATGGTCGAACTTTTGTAGGCATTTGAAATCTACCCACTATATTTTTATAATTACTATGATCAACATTTTGATTAGCATTCATTTCATTTGAAGAATTTGCATCCAAAACGGCAAAAGTTTTTAATCTAAAATGTAATAGAGTTTGTTCCATTGCACTCTGCAAAGTACCGATAATATAAATTCTTAATTCGACTAATTGAATTTGGTGAATAATTTCATCATCTTCAATTAATCGTAATCCGCCTGCATTTTTTAATTGTTCCAAACCATTATTAGAATGTTGAAACAATCTTCTTAAAGCTAATGATTTGACTAAATAGTAAAATTTTGGCAAATCCGAATCAACTCCTTTTGCATATAACTCAGTTAATTGATTTCCAAAATTTTGTTTTTTGATATTATACTGAATTGTTTTATCTATTTCCACTAAATCTTGTTGTACATCCAAATGAATATTTTTCAAGTATTGAATCTCACGATGCTTTTCAATTTGGTGCTCACGTAAATTCTCGGCGAAAAAACCGAGGGTTACGGCTGCAAAAAGCATGATAAATTCGGTCAAATACTCTGACCATTTTTTCGGATTATGTGAGTGGTGGTGGACTTCCATGGGAGGGATGATGAAGGATTAAGTAATAAGTAATAAGTAATAAGTAATAAGTAAGAGGTAAGAAGTAATAAGAGTTAATGGATGTGATAGGTTTCAATTAACATTTTATCAAGTTCAATAGCTGCTTGCATTAACTCCTTAGAACGGCTTTCAATTCCTAAATTATTATTGTGTACATACAGGGTTTTATTTAATAATTCATTGATATCTGCTTTATCATAACTTAATAAGGAAGGATTTTGAGTTGGCCGCTTAAAACGATCTTCAATTTCCTTTGCGGATTGATTTGCTAACATTGCTTTAAAAATCTTACCTTGAAAAATGGTAGCCATTTTTTCTCGATAATTCATTAAAAGTCCTTCTGTTAAAACTTGTAATTCTTGCATCTCTTCTACGTCATTTTCATAGGCCTGTATTTTTTTTATCACTTCCATGCTTTCAATTAACCGTAATCCGCCTGCATTTTTCAATTGCTGAAATCCATTTTTTGAATGATGGAAAAATTCACGAAGTGAATTCAAACGAGCCAAATAATACAAATCATTCGTCTCTTGAAAACGATCTCCCGCTAATAAATTGATTAGGGTATCCTCACGCTTAATTCGAACATCGTATTTAGTGGATATATGCTTTAAATTCCGAATGTCGTTTAATAAATCTTCATGCACAATTTCAATAAATTTTTCTTCACGTTCTTTTTCGATATAATGTTCACGCAAATTTTCTGCGAAAAATCCCAGCGTTACTGCTGCGAAAAGCATAAAAAATTCTGTAAAATATTCAGACCATTTTTTCGGATTATGTGAGTGGTGGTGGACTTCCATGGGAGGATGAGGATGAGTATTAGGGATAAGAGATGAGGGAATAGGAATGTGCGTAAAAAAATTATAAAAGATGATACTCTTTTCTAATTAAATGCATCAAATTTTCTGTAGTTAAAAGTGTTTGTTTATATAATCGTATATCTTGTCTTGTAACAGTTTGTTGCCTTGCCAAAAAATTCAAATATTCACTTAAACTTGATCGATTAATTTTTACAAATCCAACTTCAGGAATGTTATCCTGATTATCAAATCCATCATTATTCATAAATGCCTCTAAAGAGTCGAATGCATTAATAATTTTCTCCTCTAATAAATAGATATCTCTTTGATTCGTGTAAAAACGATTATTCGTTAATTCCATTCTATTCCAACGCATGTCATACACATCAATAGAATCTGTCACAATTTTATTTTGAATCAAACGCAGAGCTCCGGAATTTTTAAGTTGGGCGATGGTAGTTGTATTTCTAAATGACAACAACTCCCATGAAACTCTTTTCATATGTTTGATGAGTGAAACTGGTACAATGTCAGCATTGGGATTACTTTTAAAATACCGAAAAATAGAATCCATGGAATTAACTCTTTGTACCTGATAGGGTATTGATTTTTCAATACTTTTCTTATCAATTTCCAAATCTGCTAATAAAGATTCCATATATTGTTTCTCACGATGTGATTCGATATAATGTTCTCGAACATTTTCTGCAAAGAAACCAAGCGTTACTGCTGCAAAAAGCATAAAAAATTCCAAAAAATATTCTTTCCAGTTTTTAGGCTTATGCGAATGATGATGTACTTCCATGGTAGGGATGAGGGATGAGGTTATTTTAAATCATAGGATTTTTCAATATAAGAGGCTAATTGCTCAGATTCTTTTTCTAAATATTTGATTCGATTGAGTAGATTTCTACTTAAGCCATTAATATCACTTAAACGAATCAACAATTCATTTTTTTGCTGGTCAGTATATTTTTTAGCATACAAATGGCCTTTAGGACGTACTACTTCATCTTTCTCATTCACAACTTGATCATACATTTCTCCATCTAAAAACAAATGTAGCATTTGTCGTAAATCTTGCTTCTCTTGAAACATGTAGGTTTCTAAATCACTTATTTTTTCGATATATCCATAATAATGCATGATGCTATCAGTTACGGCTTTATTACTGATCATTTCAAAGCCTTCATTATTTTTCAATTTGATATAAGTACGATTATTGATCCAAGAATTAATAGACATGTAGCGAACAACATGCCTGAAATTGACGTATAAAGAATTATCATCAACAGATTTAGATTGAGTCATAAAATATTTAATGGAATCTCCTGCAGGGAATACATCCTCAGCATACCATTCCTTTAATCCCTTAATAGTTACCTGGTCATTTTTTAAATCTTTGACAATTTGATGCATCAATTCTTTTTCATGTTTACGTTCAACCATATATTCCCTAAATTGCTCCGCAAAAAAACCCATAGTTACTGCAAAAAATATCATCAAGCCTTCGGTGATGTATTCCTTCCATTCTTTTTTACCCACATGTGGATGATGATGTACTTCCATGCTATTGATTATTGAAATTATTTTTTAACAATTCGATTAAATGTTTAGCAGCTTTCTGATATTTAGCATAATAGCCAGATTTTGTAACCGATATCAAATAATCCATATTTCGAATGGTATTTACCGTCTTTTGATCAATTCCAGGCTCTTTTAAATTAAAAAAGAAATCTTTTCGAGAAATCGAGCTTGGATTTTGTTGTATACGTTGTAATACAACAGCCCTAGGAACTCCCAAGCGAATAGAGTCAGAATATACTAAGTTGACATGGTCAGAAACAAAGGGTTGGACATAATCATAGAAATAATTTTTCTCTCGATCTTGTCGAAATTCCACTCTTTTCAAAGCTAATTTTAAATCAGATACTGCCTGAATTAATTCTTCATTTTTAAAATACCTTAAGGAACCCGAACTAATAATTTGATCTAAATTTGCTTGTCGAAATTCTGCATATCGCCAAACAAAAATCCCTTTCATAAAATGGTAGTATAAAACAGAATCTCTTGGATTTACACCGCGCTCATCAATCAATTGTATGGCAGTTTGATACGATTTTCGATCTTCAGCTCTTTGATTTAAGAAGGAATCAAATTCAATTGCATCAATTTCTAAATCTTTTAATAATGCCTGCGACAATTCCTCTGCACGATGTCGCTCAACTACATGCTCCCTTTGATTTTCAGCAATGAAACCAAGAGTAACAGCCGCAAATAGCATCACAAACTCTGTAATATATTCTTTCCACTTTTTGGGTGCATGCATATGATGATGTACTTCCATTATTTTTACTACATTTGTTTAACAAAAAATTAATGCGATGTCATTTCCTATATTATTCGGCATAATTGCAATCGCTATTATTGTTTTCAGAAGAATTAGAAAAAACAATAAATAGTATTTATTTAACTTCTGTTTCGATGACCTTTATCAAGGCCTCGGCTTCCTTTTTGATTTTTTCTTCGAAATACATAATCACATAATTGGATTTATCCATTGAGAAAAAATTCATCATCATGGCATTGATTTTATTCGGATCTTTTGTCATTAAAGGTGGATTCCCCTCTGGCATCAAATTGGAAAAATAATTACTAACCTTTTTCCCAGAATATTTCATTAACACTTTTACATCAAACACTTCCGTTCCTGCTTTAATATATTCTCTCGCATAATTCATTTCCCCATCTTGAAATTTCTCTAATGCAGTGATCGAATTTTCATAATGCTGGATAGCTTGTATAATTTCTTGATTATGTATGAGTCGAAGTCCTCCTGCATTTTTGAGTTGTTGAAAACCTGCATCCGTACGTTCAAACAAATAGCGAACATGTAATCTTCGAGCATGAAAATAAAAGGGTCCAGAATCTTTTTTATAAGAATCGGTATAATATATAGTGGACAAGGAATCACATATTTGGGTTCGGATATTTCGATGGTATAAATTTGAATCCACCATATTGATATCCATTTTCAGATCTTTTTTAATTAGTCCTAAAAATTCTTTTTCTCGTTGCCTTTCTACAAAATGTTCCCTATAATTTTCCACAAAAAATCCAAGGGTAACTGCTAGGAAAAGCATTAAAAATTCACTTAAGTATTCTTTCCAATTTTTAGGCGCATGATGCGGATGATGTACTTCCATAGGTTATTTAAAGTGATAAATTCGGCGTAAATCAGCTAAAATATTAGCATTATATTGTTGATATGCTTTTAAATGCTGGCTTCTAGTTGATGCCAACATGAATCGATAAAATTCTAATGATTTTTTCAAACTTTTTAAGTACTCTTCGGAAGGTTTAATTTTTTGAAAAACATAAAACTTAGATGATTTTAAATATTCATCATATAAAGTAGAAAGTGGCTTATTGATCTGACCGTTTTGAGACAATTTCCGATTTAAATCAAAATTTTGAATTTTGATAAAAACTGGCAAAACAAACTGGTGGTAACCATCCGTTTCCCTTTGCATTCGAATTCGGATTTTTTCACCATGATTAATAACATTTAAAATATTACTTTGTAAAGCCTCATCTTTAAAATACCGAAGCATACCTGAAGATTCTAGTTGTCGAAGTATGGCATGTCGAGGCTCAAAAATAATAGTAGAGTTCGCATTTACACCAACAAATTGAGCAATTTGAATTTGTTTTTGAAGCAAGGTATCGTCCACATCTCCTTGATAATTCATGTATAGAAAATTTAAGTAATTTTCTTTTTTGATACGAAATTGAAGAATTCCTGATAAGTCAATGGAATCAGCTTTTGATTCTAAAAATAAACTATGAGCCAGTTCTTTTTCGCGAATTCCTTCAATATAATGTTCACGTTGATTTTCTACCAAAAAACCTAAAGAAACGGCTAAGAATAACATAAAAAATTCCCCAAAATATTCTTTCCAATTTTTAGGCGCATGATGCGGATGATGAACTTCCATTTATATTGATTTAATGACTTACTTTAACAAACAAGTTAGACCCATCTGGGATGTAAAAGAAAAATGGACAAATAGTATTTGTCCATTTTTCTTTACATTTTGTCCAAAATTCTATTGAATAGGCACTCTACTTAAGTAATCAATTCGAATAGTTGAGCGTAAGGCCTGAGCTTTTTTACTTAGTTCACCTATTTTAGGATTATTTTTTCGAATGGCATTACGTTCGTTTTGATGTGTATAATAATCAATACGTGATTTATCAGGTAAGATCATCATATATGTATTTGTTGGATAACCATCCATAGCACGATAAATGATGTAATTGTAAGAAAAGCCTAAAGATTTATCAATGGCATTACTTTCTTCAATAACTTTTTCATATTCTGCTGTTTTATCAAATGGAACAGTAAATAAAATCAATTTACGAAAATCGTAATTTTCTACTTTAAAATCAGGCACTAACATGGAATTGTTTGTCACTGCTGCCCAGGTAGAACGCATAGTTGCCATCGCTGCATTATTTCTACTTTCTTCAGTGATTGCTTTTAATTCAACACTTACTTTTTCCGTCAGCGCCTCACGTTTAGCGATATATTCTCCAAGATTTTTAGCACCTTTAACGGAAATCAGATTATATGTTCTTCCCGATTCTGAAGTATGAGCTGTTCGGTTAGAAATAAACCCTGCTCCTTCCTTCATCCACCAATTGCGGACAGTAGGATTATTTTTCTTGTATACATCAATGTCTTTGACTTTGCTTTCAATAAGCATGATGTACGTTTTGTCGACTGTTTGCGCTGTTAATTGTAAACCTAGAACCAAAAACAACAAAGATAAAATGGTCTTTTTCATGAGATGAGATAATTTTTAAGTTGTCCCGACAAGTTATAAAACATCCTTGTTAGGGTTTTTCATCACACCCGACCTATTTGTCCAGTATTAATTTAAATTTGTCTAGATTAATTATTTTATCATCACCCGATCAAACTTATGGTTTGAATTTAATTTAAACGCATTAAAACTAGGATCCAACCAACCTGATGGTCCTTTTTTCCAATTTTGACCTTCAATTAAAATTTCTGGTTTACCATCTTGATCTATATCGAACACTTTTATCCAATCAAATTCCATTTGATTAGGATTATCATATGCAGTACCTTCGAAAACTTCTTTTGTTTTATTGATAAAACTTTGTTTTCCTTGATTTTCATAATACTGAACCACATAATGCCCTTGATAACCATAACTTGTGTTAACAAAAATATCTAAATCTCCATCTTTATCTAAGTCATAAGCAGCACAATCCATACTCAAATTGGTGTGATCATCTATACTTTCTAAAACCACTTTATTAGAATCAAAATAAGGAAAACCAGCTTTGCCAAAATAAATATGAAAGGGCCTTCTAAAATCCACTAAATTGGGTTGGTCAGAAGAATTATTTTGAACGCCCACTAATAAATCGACAAATCCGTCATTATTTAGATCAACTAATTCCTGAGATAGTCCTCGAAAATAATATCCCCCTAAACTTGGAGGACCTGCAGTTAAAAATTCTAAAGGAATATTTACTTTTTCAAAAGTAAAATCCCCTTTCCCCATTAAAAAATAAGTTTTTCCTCCTGCAATGATATCTGTAATTCCATCTTTGTTAATATCTCCTACGGCAACACTATGCGTAAATTCACTTGGTCCTTGAAAAATCGTCATTGGCTTGGAAAATCCATCTTTACTTCCTTTTGAAATAAATAATCCACGAAGCTGTTCATCATCATCATGCGCGCCTGCCATGACAATATCCAAAAAACCATCATTATTTAAATCAGAACTGACAAATTTTCGAACACCCGTATCACCAATTTTTACGCCATTTGTCAAATCTAATTGTTTATAGCCTGAGCTTGATTTTTTATAAAATTTTAATTCACCTGTGTCTTCATCTTTGAACATATATTCCACACTCCCATCTCCATCAAGATCAAAATAATCAATACCAACTGCAATCATTTTTATATTAGGTGGTTGAAGGCTATGATGAGTACTATACCAACCATTATTTTTTTCATGGTTTTCCATGGAGTTTAATGAAATAGCATTCGACTTTTTCATTTTATCTAACACGGCAAAAGTTGCTTTAAGTGAAATGGGTTTAGAAATTGCAATATCTACAGGATTATCCGTAGAACTTAAATCTCCCGACCAATTTAGGAATGCAGAACCGTCATTGGGATTAGCTGTCAAACGGACTTTTGAACCCGAAGGATAAATGGATTGATTTGATAATAATAAAACCTCTTCCTTAACAGTACCATTTCCTTCAATTGTTAAACTCAATGGATATTGCCTTTTTTCGAATTCGGCAGTTATCTGTTTATCAGCGTCCATCGTTAAACTCATTGGATTGAATGATCCTAAGATACTCCCCTTCCACTGTTTAAAAATAAATTCTGCCGAAGGTGTGGCAGTTAAATTAACAGAAGCCCCATGCGTAAGTATTGGATGCAGGCGAGACATTTCCTCCAGTAGCTGGATAAACATCTATCGTCAATTTATGTTGAATGATTTCTTTGGTGCAAGAAAGTAGAATTATAGAAATTGTACAAAATATAAAAAATCTCATCATTAATTATTCAAATATTTAAACTCTATATTTTAATTAATTTAAAAAGTTATTAATCTACTCTTAGTCTTTAATATGTTTATTCCGTTATTATCACAGATTAAACCTTCTCTAATATCCTTTCTAGAATTAAATTCCTAATTTTGCATTTAAAAAAAATATTGAATTTGAGAAAGGTAATATCGTTATATGTCTCTATATTTATACTGTTACTTTCGGTTACAGCTTTTTCGGAACATAGAAATATTGAATGGGTAGAATCAAATCATTTCCCATTACGTTATCGAATTAATTTAGACCAATTACTTTTTGAAGAGGAAATTTCCTTACATCAATGGAAAGCCATAGCGACTGTCAATTGTTCACCTTCTGATATAGAAGTTTTGAAAAGTAAAATACAATTTTCAAATACTTTTTTATTACCAAATCAAACTATTCGATTTGTTATTCAAGGTTCGGGATTGGTATACGATTTTAATAAAAAAAACTATTCATTCGTTCGAGTTGACAAAACGATACACAGTGGTTATAATTTTAGTGCAACGAGATTTTATCGAAATAATGTATTGTTTTCCGTTGGAGGTGAAGGTTTTTGGAATTATAACAATCACCTTACTTTTTTTGATGAAGCAAGGAACAAGGAATGGGAAATTTATCGCGCTAAAAATGAAGGTCCGGAAGTCATCTCAAATGGCTTTCAAGGATATTCAAAAAATGCAGATGCATTTTTTTCAGGCGGCGACCGAAAAAAAGATTTTCTCCTTAATGAACAATTTAAAGACCTCCCCAATTTTTATAAGTTTGATTTCAAAACCAAAACTTGGGAAATATTAGGAGAAATTAATTCGCTTTTATTAACCAAAGAAAATGAAAATATTTTTTGGAATGGTACTCATTTTATTCAATTAGGCAATGATAAAGTTTATTTTATCAATCCCATTGAAAATACAATTCATTTATTTCAAGACAATACCACCTATTTTGAAAGTGGATCTGAATATTTCATTTCCAATGATTCAATCCTTTATTTTAAAAATGGACTGAATGGAGTTCAACAAATAATAGCTGTAAATGCACTTTTGAAAAAATCAACTTTTGTGGGACCATTTTATGCAGAAAACCATACGAATAGAAATCTACTATTAATTGGAATCGTTTTTTCTGCACTTCTTCTATTCATCATTTTAAAGTGGCGTAAAAAACACCAACCAAAATTTGAAGAAACAGAATTAAAAGTTTTACGATTTTTAATTGCTTCAAAAGGAAAGATGGTCACTACTTATGACATCAATGACCTTCTCGAATGTTCCAATAAATCCCAGGAAAGTCAAAGAAGAATACGACACATTGTGATTAATCAAATAAATACCAAATTAGAATACAATCACCAAATTAAAAATGCCATTGTTCGAATTCCTTCTGAAGAGGATAAACGAATTATTCATTATCAATTGAGTCCTGGAATGGAGGATAAAATTGAACGCATTCTATCAACTAAGGTATAAGGGTTATTTCCTTACCAATTTGAATCATACATTTCTGATCTACAATCATTACTTCAATGATTCCCGAATCATCAATTTCTATTCGAGAAGTAGCAGCCTTCTTATAGGCTTCGTCATTTATGGAAACAATTTGCTTCAATAAACAGCCTTCAATCTCAATGATGATCCGGTCCAACTTCTTTTCAGATTTATCTCTTCCATTTATGACAATTCCTTTACATTCGTAAAATCCATCTTCGTATCGACAAAAAGCTAAGGGCGGACTTGCAGTTAACTTGTAAGTTAAAAGCATCAGTAAAATTATATAAATAAAAATATTCTTCACGACCTAATATTATTAAATAATATTTTTTTATCAAAAATTGATTTTAATGAAAAACACCTTCTAACCTGACCTACCCTTATAAATTTCACTTTTTCAATATAAAATTTTACTATCCTTATACAATATAAGGACAGTTTGAGGTTTCAGGTTTGATAAATTGGCTCCACGTTGAAAGACAAACAATCCACTATTAAGTAAAAATTATCAACCTTAAACCTCATCTTATGAAAAACAAAATTGACTATTTTGTGAAAAAGGGCCGATTTGTCAAACTGCTGACATCATTGGCATTCTTTTTCTGTAGTGTGGCCTTTGCCCAAGGTCAAACTTTACAAGGTAAAGTTAGCAGCTCGACAGGAGAGCCGCTCGTAAGTGCAACTGTTTCCGTTGTTGGGACCACTCGTGGAACCTTATCTGACGGAGCAGGTAATTTCAAAATTGATTTGAAAAAAAATGATGTGATTCGTTTTAGCATGATTGGTTACACTACCAAAAATGTAACGTACTCCGGACAAAACAGTTTAAATGTAGTTTTAGACGCAGACGACAAAACTTTAAATGAAGTTGTTGTAGTTGGATACGGTAGTACTTCTAAAAAAGAGTTAACCGGTGCCGTTCAAACAATAGGTTATAAAGAGTTGAAAGACTTACCTGTAACACAGATTGGACAAAAACTACAAGGACAATTAGCAGGTGTGCAGATTAACCAAACAACTGGTCAACCTGGAAAAGGAATGAATATCCGTATTCGTGGCCAATTATCTGTTTCAGCTGGTTCAGAGCCATTATATGTGGTGGATGGATTCCCAATTACAGGATCAATTGGCGCAATGAACCCAGATGAAATTGAAGACATCTCTATCTTAAAAGATGCTGCCTCAACATCTTTATATGGTTCACGTGCTGCCAATGGGGTTGTTATGATTACTACTAAAAAAGGTAAAGGTAGTGGGACAACAGTTAGCTTTAATACGTATACAGGTGTTCAACAAGTTCCAATGAAGGGACGTGTTCAAATGATGAATGCACAGGAATTTGCTCAATTCAAAAAAGAATTTTACGAGGATGCAAAACAACCAGTTCCTGTTGAATTCCAAAATCCTTCTCAGTATGCTGGAAAAAATAATGATTGGTATGATGCCTTAATTCAAAAAAATGCGCCTATCACAAGTTACAACCTTTCTATTACCTCAAATAAAGAAAAGTCAAGAACTTCTTTAGTTGCCGGTGTTTTGGATCAAAAAGGAGTAGTTATCAATACTGATTACAAACGCTATTCATTACGTTTAAATTCGGCTTATGACTTATCTGATAAGGTAACTGTTGGATTCAATGTTGCTCCTCAATTAACCTATGACAATACTCCAAGAACTGATGGAGACCGTTCAAATGGTATCTTATTTAATGCAATGCATACTTGGCCGATCATGCCAATTTATGAGGCGGATGGTACTACTTTGACAAAGTTCAATAAGTTTCCTGCAAGTACAGGTAATATTTGGGCATATGCGAACTGGGTTCGTTCTGCTCAAGAAATCACCAATGAAACTACTACAACAAACTTATTGACAAATGCATTCATTGAGTATGAAATCCTTAAAGGTTTAAAATTTAAATCTAGTATGAATGGAGAGATTTTGAGAACGAAATATTTCTTCTTTAATCCATCTTCTGCTACGATAGCATTAAATACTCCAACTCCAACAACGGCTGTTTCAATTCGTCAAAACATTGAAAACCTTTCTTGGTTGAATGAAAACACCTTGACTTATAATACTACTTTTAATGAAGATCATAAATTAGAATTATTAGGAGGTTATACAAGTCAGTATTTCCGTCAAGAATCTACCAATATACAAGCGGATACCTATTCTGATGACCGTCTTCCAACTATTCAAGGAGCGATCAACATCAACCGTACAGCTTCTAATAGTGGTGTTCAGGAGTGGTCATTGATCTCTTTCTTAGCAAGAGCAAATTATAACTACAAAGGAAAGTATTTAATCAATGCTGCTATTCGTCGCGATGGTTCATCTCGTTTTGGTTTAAATAATCGTTGGGGTACTTTCCCATCTGTAGGTATTGGTTGGGTTATTTCTGATGAAGACTTTATGAAAGACCTACCGGTAGTATCTTTTATGAAATTCAGAGGTAGTATTGGTGAAATTGGTAACAACAACATTGGTAACTACACCCAATATGCGTTAATCAACAACACTGTAAATGGTGTATTTGGAAATACAGTAGCACCTGGTGCGGCAATTTCTTCCTTAGCAAATCCAAATTTAGGTTGGGAAAAAACTCGCCAATTGGACTTAGGTTTGGACTTAAACCTTTGGAATGATCGTGTAAACTTTACGTATGATTATTACTTAAAGAATACAACCAATTTATTGTATTCAGTTCAAATTGCACAAGAGTCAGGATTCACCAATTTCAATGATAACATTGGAGAGATCAAGTTCTGGGGACATGAATTCAGCGTAAACACTAAAAATACAGTGGGTGCTGTTAAATGGTCTACGAACGCGAATATTTCTTTTAACAGAAATATGGTAATGGCTTTAGCTCCTGGTATTGACCGTGTATATGGTACTTTCCACATTACAAAAGTTGGTTATCCAGTTGGTCAATTCTATGGATTTCTTTCTCAAGGAATGTATAAAAACCAAGCAGATGTAGATGCAAGTCCAAAGATTCCAGGCCGTTCTTTCCCAGGAACTATCAAACTTTATGATGCAAATGGAGACGGTGTAATTACCAATGGTGGTAACTTTGATGACCGTGTGATTATGGGTAATCCATTCCCAGATTTCATCTATGGTATCACAAATAATGTTACTTACAAGAATTGGGATTTCAATATCATCGGTTCAGGATCTTATGGCAACCAATTATTAGTTCGTCATATTTATTCTACTGCAAACTTGGATGGTCCGTTTAACTTATTAAAAGAAGTAGCAAATCGCTGGAGATCTGAAGCACAACCTGGCGATGGTAAATATGGAACTACTGTTGGTGGTGGTAACGTAACTGGTATTGAGCGTGACTGGATAAACTCTCGTTTCATTGCTGATGCCTCTTTCTTCACCATCAAAAATATCACTTTAGGTTATACGTTTACAAAACCATCTAAGGTATATAAATCATTACGTGTGTATGCTTCATGCCAACAAGCATATGTTTTCACTAATTATTGGGGTGGTCAAAATCCAGAGGTTAGTTCTCAAGGAAATGGACAAGGTGATGGAGGAAACTTAAGTCCGGGTATTGACTTTTCAAGTTTCCCTGTTCCACGTACATTCACTGTTGGAGCTAATTTCAATTTTTAATGAGGTAGACAATCACGTATAAATTAGAAAAAATGAAAAATAAATTTATAATAAGCTGTTTGTTAGCCCTAGGTTTAATGGGCTGCACAGAGAGTTTCCTGGACATCACACCAGAAACCAACCTAAGTTCGGTGACCTTTTTCAAAAAACAAGCAGATTTTGAACAAGCAGTCAACGCATGTTATGTTCCATTAAGAACAATTTACAATGATCGCTCATGGTTATTATCAGAGATGCACTCAGATAATACTTATTATGCACGTAATACTGCATTTGGTGCTACTGAGCAGCAAGAGGATTTAGCTGATTTTTCCATCCCTGTTTCAAATGGATTAACAACTAATACGCACGTATTGAATCAATATCGTCAAGATTTTTTAATTATTGCAAGAGCGAATCAAATTCTTGCTTTAATCGATAAAGCTGATTTTGATGCAACAGTTAAAGCTAATTTAAAAGGTCAAGCGCAGTTCTTAAGAGGTTTTGCCTATTTTGAATTGTACAGATATTTTAACAAAGCGCCTTTACAACTTACCCCTGTTACTAAAAGAGATGAAGCTGCTGCGCCTCTTGGACAAGCGGCAGATTTAGAAAAAATCATCATTGCTGATTTAACAGGTGCTGCAAGTTCATTGAAATCAAAGGCTACACAAGAAGCAGGACGCGCTACTTCTGGTGCTGCTAAAACTGTTTTGGCAAATTTGTATATCATCAAAAAGGATTGGGCAAATGCTGAGAAGTTGTTACGTGAAGTAGTTGGCGATGGTGGTTACTCCCTTATTGCAGACTACAATAACGTGTTTTCAACAAGTACAGCCAATAAAAACAATTCAGAAAGTGTTTTTGAAGTGCAGTTCCAAGAAGGATCCAATGGGTACAATGGAACATTTATGTACAACTTCCTACCACGTCCAATGTTAGAATCTGAATTAAAAACATTGTCTGGTACTTCAAATCCTCAGCCACAAACAGGAGAAGGAAATAACATTCCTACACCAAATGTGATTGCAGCATATGAGGAGGGAGATTTACGTAAAAATGCATCGATTGGATACATTACTTGTTCTTCTACATTATGGGAAGGTAAAACCTATCCAATTATTAAAAAATTCATGAAAACTCATGCATTGAATGGTAACCACGGTATGAACTGGCCAGTATACAGATATTCAGAAGTGTTATTGTTCTTAGCGGAAGCTTTAAATGAACAAGGTAAAACTTCTGATGCAGCAACTTACATGAATATGGTTCGAAAGCGTGCTGGTTTGGCTGAGACTACAGCGAATGATCAAGCTAGTTTCCGTACTGCCTTGATGAAAGAGCGCCGAGTAGAATTGGCATTTGAAAATAAGCGTTGGCATGACCTAGTAAGAACTGATACTTACAAGTCAGTTATTACCGCTTATGGAGCTGAAATCAAAGCAAATCCTTTTTCTTACTATTACCAAAAAGGATATACTTTGCGTAGTAACTCGTTCTCAGTTATTGAAAAATATTATCCAATGCCAGCAGACGAAGCTGCATTAAATCCTAATATTATTAAGTAAAGTTTGTTTTCTCAATTTAAAGCCGCGAGCTTTCGCGGCTTTATTTTTAAAAAAGGATACCTATTTATTTAAAAAATTATATATTAGTTCATTAAACTATTGACTATGAAAAATTTCCTTTATTGCATCTTAGGGGTATTCACTTCTTTGGTTTTATTTAGTTATTCGCCTAGTGATAAACCTTCTTCCTCTGAAAAAGGATTTAAAAAAATATTTGACGGAAAATCCTTAGATGGATGGGAAGGAGATCCTACTTATTGGAGAGTTGAAAATGGATCTCTGATTGGAGAAATTACTCCAGCAAACTTATTAAAAAGAAATACATTTATTATTTACCGTAAAGAGCAACCTGCCAATTTCGAATTAAAATGTGAAGTAAAAATTACGAAACAGGGAAATACAGGTATCAACTACCGTTCGGTAGAATTACTTCCTGATCTTCCTCTTGGTATGCGTGGTTATCAGGCAGACATTGACGGGGCTAATCGCTTCTCTGGACAAAATTATGAGGAACGTGGCCGTACAACTCTCGCCTACCGTGGTGAAATTGTAACAATAAATGAACAAACTGATCCTGCTCTATATGAAAACGTACGAAGTAAATCTCAACGCAATGCATGGGTTGACAGAAAGGTAAATGGATCATTAGGACATACAGATTCTTTAAAAACCAATATTAAATCTGAAGATTGGAATGAGGTTCATATTATTGCTAATGGAAATCGTTTACAACATTTTGTCAATGGGGTATTAATGAGTGATGTAACTGATTTGGATGAAATAAATGGTAAAAAATCAGGATTTATTGGCGTTCAAGTTCACGTTGGACCTCCTATGAAAGTTGAGTATCGTAACATTCGCTTAAAAAAATTAAAATAATAAATCGATGAAAAGTACAGGAAAACTCTTACTAGCCCTCGCAGTCCTTGTTTTACTTGGGTCTGCCTCCTATCGTGCGCTCTTTACTTTTGAGCCTGCTGTTGTAGAAGGTGGTAATCCAAAAATTGATAAAATTCGATTGCAACAAGGTTTTAAAATTGAACATCTTATCAGCCCATCTGATATGGGTATTGGTTCTTGGGTATCTATGACTTTTGATAACAAAGGTCGTTTAATCTGCTCTGATCAATACGGCGGTTTATACCGTTTAACATTAGCTCCTGTAGGTTCTAATGAAAAACCTCAAATTGAAAAGTTGAAGTTTGGAAAAGGAGTTGATACGTTAGGTATTGGTAACGCACACGGGATGCTTTATGCCTTTAACAGCTTATATGTTGTTGTGAATGCTCGAGTAAGCAGACCAGGGGCTCAACCAGCATCAAATGCTCCAAGACAATTCCAACAAGGATATGCACCACGTGGTAGTGGCTTGTACCGTGTACAAGATTTAGATGGTGATGATCAATTTGACAAAATTACTTTAATGAAGGAATTTAAAGGTGAGGGAGAACATGGACCACACTCAATTATTTTGTCGCCAGATAAAAAATCCTTGTATTTAGTAAATGGTAATCACACGGATGTTCCGGCAGTAGACCATTATCGTTTACCTAAAACATGGCAAGAAGACAACTTATTCCCTTTAATTAAGGACCCAAGGGGGCATGCAAATGACCGTTATGCACCAGGTGGTTATGTGTTAAATTTTGACCCAGAAGGGAAGCATTATGAATTAGTTGGAGCAGGATTTAGAAATGCATTTGATATTGCATTTAATGAAGTAGGTGATTTATTTGCCTATGATGCAGATATGGAGTGGGATTTTGGTTTACCTTGGTACCGTCCGACTCGTATATGTCATGTTACATCCGGTGCGGAATTTGGTTGGAGAACAGGTAATAGCAAATGGTCACCTACCTATCCAGATAATTTACCAGCTGTTTTAAATATTGGCCAGGGATCCCCTACCAGTTTATTATCCTTGAAGGAAGCAAAAATGCCAGCGAAATATAAAAAGTCATTATTGGCATTCGATTGGACTTTTGGTATTGCACACTTAATTAAATTAAAACCTACTGGTTCTACTTACGTAGCTGATCGTGAAGAATTCCTATCGGGTATTCCACTTCCATTAACAGATGGTGTAATTGGCCCAGATGGAAATTTATATTTCTTGGCAGGTGGTCGTCGTTTAGAATCGGATTTATATCGCGTTAGTTATGTTGGAACAGAAGAGGCTACTACAAAAACAATTGCAAGTACGATTTCTCCAGCAAATGAGTTAAGAAGAAAATTAGAACAATTCCACAACGGACCTAATGAGGCGGCTTTAGCTATTTCTTGGCCTCAGTTAAAAAATCCAGATCGCTTTGTTCGCTATGCGGCTAGAATAGCTGTAGAACATCAACCAGTTGCACAATGGAAAGATAAAGCTTTAGCTGAAAAAGATCCAATTGCTGCGACTCATGCATTGATTGCTTTAATTCGTAACAGCAAGCCAGAGATGAAGGCTGAAATTTATACTGCCTTATTAAATATTGATAACAAAGCATTTAATGAAGCTCAAACATTAGACATTTTAAGAGCTTATGAATTAGCGATGTTGCGTCTAGGAATTCCGGATGCTGCTGTTGGAGCAAAAATATTAGCCAAATTTGATGCTAAATATCCATCAAATAAGATGAATTTAGATAGAGCTTTGAGTAGATTATTGGTTCCTTTAGAAGCACCAAAAGTAATCGAAAGAACATTGGCTTTAATGGAAAAGAAAGATACCGCTTCTGTAAATGCTTATAGAAGAGAAACGGCTACTTCTTCAGCTGATTTAATTATGAGAAATCCGCAATATGGTACTGATATTGCTAAGATGTTAGAAAAAATCCCACCTGCACAACAAACTTATTTAGCCACCATGTTAAGTGCTGCTAAAAACAATTGGTCAGACGAATTACATGATCGTTATTTCCAATGGTTCAGAAAAGGATTTGGTTACCAAGGCGGTCGCTCCTATGTTGGATTTATTGATCGTGCTAGAAAATTGGCCTTAAAAAATGTGGCAGAAGCAAAACGTGAGAAATACAATAAACTCTCTGGTGCAGATTTATTAAGTGCAAATGGAAACGATTTAGTGGTTTCTAATTATCCAAAAGGTCCTGGCAGACAATGGAAAGTAGAAGATGCCATGGCTATTTTAGATGAACCATTAACAGGAAGAAGTTTCGAAAATGGTAAAAACTGGTACAATGCAGTTACATGTGGACGTTGCCATACGATGGGCAATGAAGGCGGTAACGTTGGTCCAGAATTAACCAATTTAGGTACTCGTTTCTCTAAAAAGGATATGTTGGAAGCAATCATTTTACCAAGCAAATCGGTTTCTGACCAATATGCTGCTTCACAATTTGAATTGAAAAATGGTACATCTGTGGTGGGTCGTTTAACAAACCAAGATAAATTAGCGTACTATGTTTCGCAAAATCCATATGATCCAGATCAAGTTGAAAAAATATTAAAGAAAAACGTTCGCTCTGTAAAGTATTCGAATGTTTCAATGATGTTACCAAGTTTGATCAACTCATTAAATGCTGAAGAATTAAAAGATTTGATGGCCTATTTAATGGCAGGTGGAAATCCTGATAATGCCGTATTTAAAAAGTAATATTTAAGGGGTTTAAACAGCTGTTTAAACCCCTATTTAGTGTATGAGTTATCAACATAAAGTAGGAAATCACAAACAATTAGGAGGAATTGAAACTTCTGTTCTCGATAATGGTGCAGGCGCAGGGGTTCGAATCGCTTGGATCGACACTGGCAGTGGACTACGCTATAAATTAGTATTAGATCGTGGGATGGACATCGCAGAGGCTGTTTACAACGATTGCAATTTGGCATGGATTGGTCATATTGGCGTTGTAAAACCTCAACCTCTTTCTAACCAAGGTTTACATTGGCTCCGAACATTCGGAGGGGGTTTATTAACTACCTGTGGACTTGATCACGTTGGTGGACCTGAAACAGATGAATTTGGAGATAGAGGAATACATGGACAAATCTCCAACTTACCTGCTGAAATCATTTCCATTCAACAACCCAATGTTTTTTCAGGTGATATGAATTTTTCCATCACAGGAATTATTCGACAAGCTCGAATATTTGGACCTTGTCTGGCCTTAAAAAGAACTATTTCGGGAACAATTGGTAATCCTGCCATTCAAATCGAAGATGAGATATTGAATGAGGGCAATCAAGCAGCTCCCATTATGATATTGTACCACTTTAACTTTGGTTATCCCCTATTAGATAAAGGATGTGTTATAAAAAGTGATGGTGATTCCTTTGTACGTACAGGTCATGAATTTTTAGCCAATCCGGAAAATTTAGAAATCCTCCCTGACCCAAGTCCTTTACATAATGGGGCTGGAGAATCTGTTATCGTCTACAATGTTTCAAAAATTCAACGTGAATTAGCACATTGTTCTCTCTGGAATCCTCATAAGCATTTGGGCGTTCAACTGGAATGGAATAAAAATGAATTACCTTTTATGAGTAATTGGCAGCATTTTGCCAAAAATGAATACGTAACCGGTTTAGAACCAGGCACTCATCCGCCAGTCGGACAGTCAAATGCCAGAAAAGAAGGAACGCTACAGTTTTTGGAACCTGGTGAAAAAAAAGTACTAAAATTAGAATTAAAAGTTATAAAAGATCATTAAATTACATTAGCCTTAAACACTATTTAATATGAGTATTTATTCAAAAATTATCGAACAAGGAAAAGGAATTTTACGCCTTGCTCCTACTTGGGTTCCTCGTTCCTTTTGTGTACCCGGAAGAAGAATTAAACTGCATCCAGACGACTACTATGTTTTAGGAGGAGTTCGAGGAGGTATTGACGAAAGATGGCTTTCATCAACTACTCCTGCTAAAAACGGTCCCTTAACTGGAGAAAATGAAGGCCTGAGCTTTGTTGTTTATTCCGAAGGAGGAAAAGAACAACAAGTATTATTAAAAGATATGATTGCCGAAATAGGCGCCGAAATCATTGGTGGCCGTTTATGGAATGAATATAAATCGTGGCCAATGTATTCAAAATTCTTTGATAACATGGGTCCGCTTCCTCACCACATTCATCACAACGATGAACATGCAGCAAAAATTGGACAATTAGGAAAACCTGAAGCATATTATTTCCCGCCTCAATTGAATAATCATGGTGGTGATTTTCCTTACACCTTTTTCGGTATTGCTCCTGGAACAACCAAAGAGCAAATCAAAGAGTGTTTAATGAATTTCACTAAGGGTGACAATAAAATAACCATGTACTCGCAAGCCTTTCCTCTAATTCCGGGAACGGGTTGGGATGTACCTCCAGGGATGTTACATGCACCAGGTAGTATGTGTACTTACGAACCACAAAAGGCTTCGGACGTATTTGCCATGTATCAATCTTTAGTAAACGAGGCAGTAATTCCAGAAGAATTATTATGGAATGGTACCCCTAAAGAGGAAATTGGTAATTATGACCAATTGATGGAAGTGATTGATTGGGATTTAAATACGAATCCGAATTTATTGGAAACACGCTTTATGCAACCAATTCCGGTAAAAGACGAAAAGCAAATGGAAAAAGAAGGATATAGCGAAAAATGGATTTGCTACCGTTCTGATGCCTTTAGTGCCAAAGAATTGACTGTTTTCCCAGGACAAACCGTTACCATCAAAGATGCGGCCGCTTATGGATTAATCATGATGCAAGGACATGGTAAAATGGGAGTTTGGAATATCGAAACCCCATCATTAATTCGTTATGGACAATTGACCAACGATGAATTTTTCGTGACCGAAAAAGCTGCGCAGGAAGGAGTACAAATAACAAATTATTCTTCAACTGATCCGATTGTGATGTTGAAACATTTTGGTCCTGAAAATCCAGATTTAACTTTATAAAACCTATTATCAAACCTATGAATACTTATCCTAAAATACACAATGCAACTTGGCCAGGCCTTGTTGGAAAAGGTCCGGATTCAGAACCTGTCATTTCATTAGATCAAATGCTTCAAATGACTGCAAAGGCAGAAGTAGATGGCATAAAATTTGATGGGGTTGATTTAGGATTATTGGATCCACATTTTGATATAAATAGTGGTAAAGAAGGAGCAAAAGCCTTAGCAGATAAAATTGCTTCTTATGACCTAAAGATTGGTTCTTTGGTTGCCCCTATTTGGGCAGGAAGTGCCATGGGTGACCAAGCTGCAAGAGATACCTTTGTTGAAATGGTAAAAAAATCTTGTGAAGTAGGTGCTTATTGGAGAGAAATTGGCATGCGACCAAGCGGCGTAATTCGTATTGATACTGCTGCTGGAGTTTCTGATTGGGCAAAAGACCCTGCTGGAAACAATAAAAAAATAGTTGAAACTTTTCAAAGAGCCTGTGATATTGCTGCCGATTATGGTGAGCAATTAGCCGCAGAAGGTGAAATTTGCTGGGGTGGAATGCACTCTTGGAAACACATGGTGCAAACTTTAGAGGCCGTAGATCGTCCAAATATTGGTTTCCAAGCGGATATGTCTCATACCCTTTTATATACAATGGGATATAATGCTCCTGAGCATCGCTTGTTACCAGATAACTACGATTGGAAAGATCGTTCAGTAATGGTTGATGCCTTAAAAGTGGTAACTGCAGCTTTGAGACCTTGGACCATTGATTTCCACGTTGCCCAAAATGATGGAACCGTTCATGGAACAGGTTCACATGATAAAACCGGCCGCCATTGCCAAGCAAATGACCCGAACGGAAAATTAAGTGTTGTGGAAGATGCCGGACTTTGGCTAAGAGATGAAAAAGGAGAATTGACTAAAGCATTCAAGCATATTTGTTGGGATGGTTGTATGTTCTCAAATGAAGTCATGATGAAGCAAGAAACTTGGAATGACATCCTAGCAATGCTGATCAAAGTTCGTAATGCACATGGTTGGAGTTAACAATTAAACAGTATTTAACAATGAAAACTTTAAGAATAGGATTAATTGGAACTGGTTTCATGGGTAGAACCCACTCCAATGGATATAATAGAATACAAAATTTTTTCCCAGATTTAGCCTACAAACCCGTTCTTCAGGCTGTTTGCTCTCGAAATGAATCGAAAGTAAAGGCTTTTGCTGAGCAATGGGGATATGCTTCCTATGAAACCGATTGGAAAGCTTTAATTGCGAGAGATGACATAGACGCTGTGGATATTTGTACACCAAATGATACACATGCTGAAATTGCCATTGCTGCTGCAAAAGCTGGTAAAATGATTTTATGTGAAAAGCCTTTATCAAGAAATTTAGAAGAAGGCGAAGCGATGGTAAAAGCCATAGAAGCTGCTGGGGTACAAAACACCGTTTGGTATAATTACAGAAGGTTACCTGCGGTAACCTTGGCTAAACAAATCATCGATTCAGGTAAATTAGGACGTATATTTCACTATCGCGCTAACTTTTTACAAGATTGGACGATCAGTCCAGATGTACCTCAAGGGGGTGCTGGCACTTGGCGTTTAGACGTTGAAGCTGCTGGTTCTGGAGTAACGGGCGACTTATTAGCACACTGCATCGATACCGCCATGTGGTTAAATGGAGGAATTAAGGATGTTTCAGCATTGACTGAAACATTTGTAAAAGAAAGAACCCACGCAGCCACTGGAGAAAAACAAAAAGTAGGCATCGACGATGCCTGTATCTTCCATTGCCATTTTGACAATGGTTCCCTTGGACTATTCGAATCTACTCGATATGCACGTGGACATAAAGCACTTTATACCTTCGAAATCAATGGAGAACATGGTTCTTTAAGATGGGATCTACACGATTTAAATCGTTTGGAAATGTTTGACCACAGCGATGACTCCATTGTAAGAGGTTGGAAATCTATTTTAGTAACAGATGGTGATCAACCATACATGGATAAATGGTGGGTTCCAGGCTTAATCATTGGTTATGAACATAGTTTTGTACACCAAGTAGCCGACTTCCTATTGTCTTTAGAAAAAAATCAAGCCTGCTCTCCAACTTTTAGAGACGCGCTTGAAACCCAAAAGGTTTGTGAAGCAGTGATTGAATCAGCAAATGCAAAACAATGGAAAGACACGGGAGTGAATTGGTCTCACTAATAAATATTTCGGTATCCTACCAAACGATTCCTGTACTAAAGAACATTTCTCTCGATATTTATCCTGGTGAAATCCACAGCCTTATCGGTGAAAATGGAGCAGGAAAATCGACACTCATGAAAACAATTTTTGGAATCATCTCTCCTACCCATGGAGAGGTGATTTTTTTGCATGAGAAAAAAGGTAAACACGGAATACAGGAAATCATTCAATCTGGAATCTCCATGATTCACCAGGAATTAATGCTCGTGCCTGAACTGACAGTGGAGGAGAATATTTTTTTAGGCCAAGAAAAAAAGAACAGTAGAGAAATTTGCAATGGACTATTACATGAATTCAATTGTGCTTTTTCTGCAACAGAATTAGTAAAAAATTTATCCATCGCAAATCAACAATTGGTCGAAATCATTCGTGCAGTTTCGCAAAAAGCAAAATTGATATTGATGGATGAACCCACTTCTTCATTAACTGAACAAGAATTACTTATATTTAAACAAGTCATTCAAAAATTAAAAAATGAACAAGTAGGAATTTTATTTACATCACACAAAATGCAAGAAATTTTTTCCTTTTCGGATAAAATTTCTGTACTAAGAGATGGCCAATTAATTTCAACTAACCTTGTCGACCAAATAAGTACAAACGAATTAGTTGCTCAAATGGTTGGAAGGGATATCCCGCAATTTTTTCCTGAAAAAACCAATATCATTTCAGATGAAATTTTAAGGGTTAAAAATCTGTCGGACCTTTCAAACAAATTCAAGAGAATTAATTTCGAATTACATCGAGGAGAAATTTTAGGAATTGCTGGTTTAGTAGGCGCTGGCCGATCAGAAATCGGAATGACAATTGCAGGAATTCGGGAAAAGAAAGAAGGTGACATCCTCCTTCATGGTGAAAAAGTTGAAGTAAATTCGCCAAAAAAAGCCTTAAAATCAGGAATTGCTTACCTAGGAGAAGATCGGAAAGAATCTGGATTTATCCCTCAATTTAACATTGCTGAAAATATTAGCCTATCGAGTCTATCAACTTATCAACATTTTGGCATTCTACAAAACCAAAAAGAAGTTGAACAAAGTGAAAAAGAAATAAAGAAATTTTCCATCAAACGATTATTCAAAAACCAACCTGTTCATCAGTTAAGTGGTGGCAATCAACAAAAAGTAGTACTTGCCAAGGTCTTACAAACAAATCCAGAAGTAATTATTTTAGATGAACCTACAAGAGGAATTGATGTAAACGCAAAACATGAAATCTATGTATTAATGAATGAATTGGTCTCTAAGGGCAAAGCTATTTTACTTATTTCATCTGATTTACCAGAATTGATTCATTTAAGCGACCGTGTAATAGTCATTTCGAAAGGAAAACAAACCGCTACTTTAGAAAAACAAGATATAAATCCAGAAAACATCATTCACTTTGCCATGCAATAACATGAATAAAGTCATTAATTTTATAAAAAACAGTCAATTCGGAGGCATATTTTTGGCACTTATTCTGACCTGTATTCTTTTTTCAAGTCAAATTCCACAATTTGCCACAGGACGAAACTTGTTGTTGATCCTAAATCAAATTTCCGTCAATGCCATTTTAGCTTTTGGTGTAACCTTTGTCATTATTGCAGGTGGTATTGACCTCTCTCTCGGAAGCATTTTAGCAGTAGCAGGTGTAGTTGCCGCCCAATTTGCCCAAGCTGACACTGGCAATTTAATGAGTTCTATTTTCTTTGCTTTACTCGTTGGTACAGCCATTGGAACAGTCAATGGTTTGATTACCGTTTTTTCTAAAGTTCCACCATTCATTGTTACTTTAGGTAGCATGACTATCGGTAGAGGATTAGCCTTATTAATCAGTGATGGTAAACCGGTTTCAAATTTACTTCCTACTTTTAATCAAATTGGAAATGGAGATCTTGCGGGCATCCCCTTTTCCATTTTATTATTAATTATTACATTCGTTTTAAGCACTTTTTTATTAGACAAAACCATTTTAGGAAGGTATATCAAAGCTATTGGAGGCAATGAAATGGCTGCTTACGTATCAGGAATTTCCGTTAATAAAATCAAATGTTTAGTGTATAGTTTAAGTGGATTGTTTGCTGCAATTGCTGCCATTTTATTAACTGCAAGAATTAATACGGGTCAACCCAATGCTGGATTAGGCTTCGAATTAGATGCCATTGCAGCTGTCATCATCGGTGGTACCAGCACAAAGGGAGGAAAAGGAAGTATGTTAGGAACATTTATTGGTGTTTTTTTTATTGGAATTATTAATAATGGATTAGATTTATTAAATATTTCAGCCTATTGGCAACAAGTTGTCATGGGAGGCATCATTATTCTTGCTGTCTTATTTGATCGACTGTACCAAAAATCAACCAATTAACATGAAAAATATTTTTACCTATTTATTGCTCATATCCGTTTTACTTTTCGGCTGTGGAAAAAGCAAACAAGACGAAAACACCATCCGAATTGGAGTTTCGATGCTAAGCCTTCAAAACGAATTCATTTTAAAAGTTTCCAATTCGTTAGAAAAATATGCAAAAGAAAACAAAGTTGAATTAATCGTAGTTGATGCAGAGAGGTCGGCAATCAAACAAGTAGAGCAAGTGGAGAATTTCATTAATCAACAAGTTGATGCCATCATATTAAATCCATGTGAATATGAGGCCAGTTCTCCTGCTGTCTTAAAAGCCAAACAAGCCGGCATACCGATTGTTAACGTAAATTCTTCCACCAAGGAAGTCCCTGATGCGTGGGTTGGCTCAGATGATAAAGAATCGGCATCAATGGCAATCGACTTTTTAGCAAAAAAATTAAATGGGAAAGGAAATATTGTCATTATTCAAGGTTACCTCGGACAAGCCGCTCAATTAGATAGAGATCAAGGTGCCAAAGACGCTTTGAAAAAATACCCAAACTTAAAGGTCTTAGCCACACAAACTGGTGAGTGGGATCGTGCAAAATCGATGTCTTTAATGGAAAACTGGATTCAATTGCATGGTCAACAAATTAACGGAGTTTTTGCACATAACGATGAAATGGGCCTAGGTGCTTTGCAGGCCTTATTGGACCGAAAATTAAAAGATAAAGTAATTGTAGTAAGTGTTGATGGCATCGACGATGCAAAAAAATCTGTTCAAGCCCACAATTTAGATGCCACCATTATCCAAGATGCTGAACAGCAAGGTAAAGGAGCCATTGAATTTGCACTTCAATTAATTCAAAAAAAGAAAATTGAACAAAAGGAATTTAAAATTCCATTTAAGGTTTTTGAATAGTTTGGAATCTACTTAAACGAAAAAATATTAATTTAATTTAAATTCCATATCATATAGTTTAAAACTTTCATTTTTACCAAAGTCCCCCATACCTATTAGTCCCATTAATTTGAATTTATCCCCAATAAAGAACCCTTTTAATACATGTGGATTCATCGGTAGAATTAAATCTTTATCAAATTGTTTCATTTTGCCATTCTCATTTAGTAATATAAAACGTTTTAAATCCACTTTAGATGGGGATGGCACACCATAACTCATTGGATGTAGAAATATATCCATTTTACCATCTTTATTTATGTCACCAACCTCAAACTCTCTAAATTGCAAATCTAAGTTTTTAAATATTTTATAATCACCGGGTGTAAAATTACCTTTTCCGTCATTATACCAAACTTGAATCCCACAAGTATTTATTCCTTCCGAGGCAATCACTAAATCTACAAAGGAATCATTATTGAATAATACGGTTTTCATGGATGTTGATCCTTGATTATCAAACTTTTCTACATCAAATATTCCTAAATCTGATGGAGTTTTATAGAATTTATATCGATTGTATTGAGAATCATATTTGTAAATTGCAAAACTATACCTCGCATTAGCATAATCCTTATTGAACCCGTAATCTCCTCTAATTATTTCTGATTTACCATCTCCATCAATATCTGAAACTAAAACTGAACCTGAATGATGAACCCCTGGCCAAATAACATCTTTTAATTCCTCTGATGTGGGTAAAAAATTCTTACCAATAGGCTCAACATCATTCAAAAAAGTCACTACTCCGTCATCGCCTTTCCAACTCGCTGCGTCACCACCCATGTGAATTGCAACTAAATCTAATATGTTGTCACTGTCCAAATAACCTCCACTAACAGAATGATAAAACATTTTGTGTTGACTGACTTTTTTCCATTCTAACTTATCTCCAATGGTTTTTACGATGAATATATCACCCAATGGCCATGGGGATACCGCTTCGGTTCCACTATTAGCATACGCAATTGTGCCTTTATTATCTAATATAGCATAATTCCTTGCACCATCCATAGAACCCTCGGGATATGAACTCTCATATTCCCATTTAGTTCCTTTATTGATCAAATGAATTGGTGGCACAGGAATATGGGAGTTGGGGGTTAATATAATGTGTTGTATACCATTTACTTCGTACATCATACTACCTGAAATTGAACCGTCGAGGCCTCCAGAAAACCCGGTTGTCAAATCTCTAAAACCATTATATAAATTAGGGTACTGTTGGATGGTCACATCAAACAAATACTCCTTAATGAGAAACGAACTTGTACTATCACTTTTAACTACATTAGGAGATGCTATTGGTGTTACAACTTCGATGTCTTTAGAACATGAAACTAGGAAAAATAACGAAAGTAAAATAAAAATCCTCATGTAAATTGTATTTTCAAAAAGGTGTAATTATTTAGAAAAATCGATATTCACTTACACCTTATAATAGTCTTCCCAACCTTTTCTTGGAGCTGGACCTTTTAACATTGCATTGGCTTCTTTATGATTAGTGATTTGTTTCTTCACCGGATCAAAATCTAATTTAGCATTCCATTTTTGTGCAATAACCCCTAAGGAGAATACTTGACTCAATGGACCAGCTACAGCAAATGGTGAACGTGTTTTTTCTTGACCCAAACATGCTTTCAAATAATTAGCGTAATGATTTGAAGGTGATTGAGGAACTTCTGGCAATTTCAAATCTTTAGCTGCATCTCCTAAAATACTTAGTGTAGATCCATGAGAACCACCTTTGAAGGTCAATTCCTTGCCATAAATAATCTTACCTGGATTTAAATTTGAGGCTTGAATTTTACCATTGCTTGCTGCAGGAATGTTTGGATCTAATACAGAATTTCCAAAGTTTGCAGGAAGCGGAGGTAAATTATTCATTCCATCATACCAGGTGATATCCATCGCTGGCATATTTTTTCTGGCTTCAAATTTAAATTGAATTGTAGAAGATTGTGGATAGAAGAAAGAGTTGTGTCCATCTGCACGTAACATATTGATATGCGTTGGTAAACCTAATTCTAGAAATTCATGGGCTGTATCCATTAAGTGAGCACCCCAATCACCCAAAGCACCTAAACCAAAATCAAACCAGCACCGCCATTGACCATTGATAAAATTCTTATTGTAATCATGCTTTTGCACTACTCCATGCCATAAATCCCAATCTAAGGTTGATGGAATTGCTTCTGCCGCTGGAAAAGATTTAATATTCGTATCCCAACCATGCCATCTTCTTGGCGAATTCATATGGGCCGACATAGCAGTTATATCTTTAATGATACCAGCTTCTTTCCAAGCTTTAAACTGAAAATAATTTCCTTCAGAGTGTCCCTGGTTACCCATTTGAGTTACCAAATTAGGGTATTTTTTAGCCGCAGCCATCATCAATTCAACCTCTTGAAAAGTTCTAGCCATTGGCTTTTCTACATACACATGCTTACCACTCTTTAGGGCATGCATCGTAATAGGAAAATGTGAATGGTCAGGAACGCCGATTAAAACAGCATCAAAATCCTTCCCTTTTTTATCGAACAATTCACGATAATCTTGAAAACGAGGTACATCAGGATATTTTTGTAATACAGGCAATGTTTGAGATGCGCCCATGTCCACATCACAAAATGCAACAAATTCTGCTAAGCCCGTTTTAGCCATAGCAAAAATATCATTAGCACCTTGATTACCTATACCGATACAAGCTAAACGAACCTTATCAGAAGGCAATTGACGATGAATGAAAAAACTAGAGAACAAAGGAGCAGCAGCTAATATAGCTGAACTTTTCACAAAGTCTCTACGAGAAACTGATTGTACATTCGATTTCATAGAAAGTTAGATTTTACTTATAAAAGTAAAAAAAATCTTCTATTTACTGATACAAATAGTTAATTGATCCCATTTAATAAATTTCGATATTCTGATAACGCCTCCTCGGATATCTGATAGCAAACAAATCTTTTATCCTCCTCAGAACTAATACGATAAATAGCATTAGAAATTTGGAAATTTTCCTCAAAGAATGCATTAAAATTGGAAATAAATTTAGAACGATATTGACGCTGCGTATCAAACGCTTTTTTATCACACCCTAAAATGATAGATATTTCATCCGTAGTAAACATATAATTACATCCATGCTCTAATACATAATCTAAAATGGTCTTACCAGAAGAAGGCAATAAGTCCCACACACTTTGTTCCGGACTTAAAACAACTTGTCGTTTATAAGTAGATCTTTGTCTTTTGCGAAGTTTGAAAATATAAAAACCACCACTTAGCATCATGACTGAAAGGAAACCTAAGGAAATATCTTTGGTATCCCATGGCAACAATGGTTTACCATAAAAACTATTTATTCTCTTCAAAGATGTATACAATTCCTTTTTTGTAATAAAATCAAATCTTACTGAAATATCTCCCTTTGTTTTATCAGACAAAATACTGTAAATAGTATCATTTTTACTGTAATTTGCTAATTCATCACCAAAAAAAACATTTTTATTTCCTGTATACATATACAACTCATTCTTAACAGGATCTCCCAAAAGTATAAAATCGGAACGATCATGAAAATAAAATAGACCATCCAACCAGGAAGATTGAAATGATTTAATTTTATAGTTCTGAAAATATGCTAAATCAAGTGTACCAAGGAACTTCCACGAAAAAGAGTTCAAGTCTAATTCAAAAAATCTGTATAAAGTAGTGGGATTCTCTTCATATTCTTCTTTCAATTCTATCAAATAAATTTTATTTGTTTTCTCATTAAACCCAACATATTGAAATAAAATATTATCAGGTTTTAATTCACCTTTTGTTTTTACTAATTCCCATTCTCCATTTTTTGGATCAAAAAAAACTAAATTGGAATGTACATTCCAAAAACCAGTACCTCCAAGTGAAAATAATTTTCCATTGTGATAAAATTGAAATGATTGAAAATTAAAACCTCGATAAAAAGTGGAATCTATCCTGGAAAATTTATGCTTTAATCGATCATATTCATAAACATAACCGGTCCCAGGCAGTGTAAACCAATTAATATGTGAATTGACTTTAAATCCATTCATTTGATTATTTTCAGCCTCGGGTATATCGTTTAAATTTACCCGCTCCATTGAAAAAACCTCTTCCCTAAGGAATTTGCCTTCAATTGAATAAAAAGAAATTTTTTGATTTGATAAATTAAATTTTTCAAACACACGGGTCTGTTTATTTAACCACCCAAACTCGATATCTTTTGATTCAACTAAATATGTGTATAGAAACATACACATAATAAAAATTGAATTTTTCATAGGCTTAAAATTTTAGTGAACTATTTTACGAATCAGCTAAAATTTCAATTAAAGGGCAAAAAAAAATATGTTTATTATGTAATTCACATATTTCACATACTGATGAATTTGAAAAATTTCTTCGAAATATCCAAATATTGATATTGTTTCAAATACAAGTTACGTGCATTGTTTTGATAGTCAAATTCCAACGTTTTAAGATCACTAATCGATAAAAATACTTCCTTGATATTTTCGAAAGTGGGTTCAATAATGATTGCCGCATTTGATTGTATCAACTCATTGGCAAACCCTACACGATTACTTAAGATTGCTAATTTTCCATAAGCAATAGCCTCCAAGGCTGCAATTGAAAATCCTTCAGAGTAACTTGGAAGTACCACTAAATGACAAATTTTGTACAAATAATCTTTTTCTGCTCCCAAAACTAGCGGAAGTTCCAAAATATCTTTACCCTCATACATTGATAAAAATAATTTTAAAGAAGGTGAATAATCATCATCCGGACCAGCAATTAGCAAACGGGCATTCCAGTTCAATTCTCTTCCTGCGGCAGCAAAGGATTCCAACAATATATCGAGTCCTTTCTTAGCTGATTTTCTACTCAGAAAAAGAAATACAAGTTCTGAGTCACCTAAAAATTGTTCAACCTTTGAAATAAGCTCTGGATTTGTCGAATTATATGTTTGCTTCAAAGGATCTTCAATTCCATTTCCAATAAATGCTATTTGATTTTTCTTTTCAGGAAAGAGCTTTAATAAGTATTCATATTCTTCTTCATTCATGGCATGTAATTTATCTGCTCTGCGAAGAAAACTTTTCTGAAAAAGTAGCCAAAATATTTTTTTAACAAGACCCGATTTTTGAAAAACATATGGATCAAGAAAGCCATGAATCGTAACTACTTTCTGTGCTCTTGATGGGATTATAAACGGCAAAATAGATCCAAAATGCCACAAGCCATGTACATGAATAATATCGTATCGATTTCTATTTTTAAGAAACCAAAAAATCAATGACCATGAAAATTCTGATAAAATACGGGATAAAATGCTTTTTTTAAATGGAAACAAAGTTGCCCCTTTGGGAACCTCATAAGGAGTTTGCCAAGCATACATAGCACTTGCTATATCAATTTGAACACCTTGACTAATTTGATACTTAGCATGGTTGAAAATGAAACTAGCGGGTCCGCCCGTTTCCCAACTATAAGAACAAATATGCAATAAGCTTGGATTTTTTTTCATGCTGTTATGATCCCAACAAAGGTATCAAAAAAAATACATCTATTGATTTTGGATTTTTTGGATTCGCTCATTTAAATCATTCTTCAAGTCTTTGGGTTCAAGCACTTGAATTTCATCTAGGTATTGAAAAATAAAATTTTCTAAATCATTGGTAAGTTCAACTCTTAACTTTACCAAGCATTCTGATTCAGAAAAATGTAACTCCTGACTACTATGCAAGGGGTACTTCTCAAGGTACAATCGGATCCAAGAATCTTTTTGAATTTTAAAAAGTACTTCATGTAATTTAAAATTGATTGTTGACTTTCGAAAAATACCAATGATGTGTTCAAAGTAATCAACGGGATTAAAATCATTACTCAAACGTATTTGAAAATTCCCTTTAACAGATTTCAAATCAACAATACGATCCAAAGCAAAACACCATAAATCATCTATCCGAGGCCGAATGAGTAAATGTTCTCCTTTAATGGGATAAAACAACACATACCATCCTGTATACCATCCATTATTATATTCCTTGATCATCAAAGGCAAACCTTTTACATGCTTTACAGCAGAGGATTTTTTCAAACCCTTGTGAGCCATTTCAACTACTTCCTGCTTGTAAATCTTTTCCAATAAAAATTCCAACCATTGTCCACCCGACCGCTCCCCATCTTTTACCAATTGCAAAACAGGCCATTTAATATCTTGATTAAATCGCGATAAGCGATTTTCTA
>JACCDM011966749.1_pt1 | contig 57749 bp, 58 predicted proteins | sample 7445851 | NCBI WGS metagenome assembly JACCDM01 (sample SAMN15323438, study PRJNA562643) | freshwater metagenome | isolation source: river surface water | place: USA:Blue River Watershed | collected 2017-08-16
AAAGAAGAAGTTAAAGAAGAAGTTAAAGAAGAAGTTAAAGAAGAAGTTAAAGAAGAAGTTAAAGAAGAAGTTAAAGAAGAAGTTAAAGAAGAAGAAATAGAAGAAGAAGTCAGTTATGTTCGTAAAAAAATAAAAGGAACATATTATTTTGTATCAGATGAAAATCCACCTCAGATTTATCAATACCTTGAAAATAATGAAGTTGGTTCATTAGTTGGTAAAATGAATGATAAAAAAGCTGAATTTTTCTAAGAATTTTTGAAAACTAGATATAAAAATAAAACAAATATTAAACAATATACATAGTTTAATAGTATATTTCTTTTCATTGGTTTAAGTTTATTATTATGTTCATTTGGAGATAATGTTTTTTGGTAAATTTCTACTAATTTAGGATCTATGGATTCAAACTCTTCTTTTGTTTGAGAAACAGAATTGCTATTTAGATTATTTTTTAATTCTTTTAATTTAAAAACTAAATTAGATACCTTTTCTTGTTGGTTATTTGTTAATTGTGAAGGTTGATTTTGTAAATCTTTTATTTTTTGTTTAACTCCATCAATTGTATTTTCATCATATACAGTTTCTTTATCTTTTGGAAAAATTTTATTTTGTATATAATCATATTCATATTCACCAGTTGAACTTAAATATACTTTTTCTTCATCTACATAAGGAGCAGGTTCATCAGACATAGCATTAAAATTACCAATTTGTTGATAATCTTTAGTTAATTCAATTGGATAATAATTAGCTGGATTTAAATTATCACGTTGATTGTCTGCTTCTGTATAACTTGTTTTATTTATATTTTCAAAATAAGATTTCCAATACCAATCATTTTTAAAATCATCCCATCCGTTTTTATTATTTGTTTTTTCTAAAAAAGTATTATATCTATCTTTCAATCCTTTTGCAATATCATTATATTCTTTTACTCTTTTATTAGCATCTGTTTCAACTTCTTTTCTTTTTTTTTCAACATCTTCAATTTGCTGAAGTATAACCATTTCATTATATTTTTCCATATCAATTGCTTCTGTAGTAGTTTCAAAACCCTCTGAATATTTTAAGTTTTCAGTCAAAGGATTTTCAGACTCTTTAATTGATGCACAATTCATTGTCTCTTTTTATTTATAATCAGAAAAGATAATTATTTTTTATTTTCTGTAAAATCTTCTAAATTAGTTAAACAACTAGGACAAGTTTTATTTAATTCTTTTAACCAAGGTTCTAAACATCCTGCACAAAAATAATGATTACATAATGTTTTTCTTATTTTAACATCATTATGAATTAAATCTTGACAAATTGCACAAAATGAATCTTCAGGGATTGAATCTATTAAAGGAGCTACTAGATCAATATTTTTAACTGGAATCTTAACATCTTGTAAGTTTGATAATGTTTGATATTGATCTGGCGTATAAAAATTAAAATTAGTTGGTATATTGAGATTTAAAGATATACTTATACCTCTAATTATTATATTTTCATCTTCATCTTCTTCATAATTTTCATCTTCATCATATTCTTCTTCATTTTCAGTATTAGTAATATTTTCAAAGTCATCATTTTCTTCTTCAGTAGTGCTAATTATAATTGATGATTGTAAAGATGTTTGTATTGATGATTGCAATGATGAATTTATACATTCACGAACATGATATAAATATTCATTAAAATCAATATATATTTCACAAAATTCACACTGTATTAATTCTGACATTTTTATATATATAATAAAAAAAAATTTAATTCAATTTTTAACAACGAAAACCTTTTTGTAAAAAGGTTTCAACTATTTGATTTTTTGTATCTAATGAAATACGTAATTCAATCAGTTCTTTCCTAAGTATTTCATTCTCTTTTTGGATCTTTTCATTATCTTCTTTCATTTTATTTAAACTTGCTTCTAATTTTTCAACATATTTATAAGTTTCTTGAATATGTTGTTTCTTACGCAAACGACACATTACAGCAGAAACACGATTCCTTTTTCGACGTTCTTCTTCTGTTTCTGCTGTAATGTTTTTAACTTGAGGTCTTCCACGTTTCATAATTTTATAAATCTTTTTCTTTTTATTTTTATGTTGAATATCTTCTGATTCAGTATGTTCAGAATCATATGTTCCATCTTTTTTAAAATGTAAAGTTACATTTGTTTTAGATTCTTGATATTCATCTGACTCATCATTATAACTATTTAAATTATATTCATTTTCATCATATGTATTATTTTCTGGTACAATTGAAGGGTAAAAATAATCTTCAGGTTCACCCATTGTTATATTTTTATCAAATTATAAAACATAATATTAAATCAATTTTTTAATTTTGATTAAAAGCTAAAATAAGTATTTTTTTCTTTTATGAAAACAAAATGAGTACAAAATTAGAAATAAAAAGAATTGATATTAATCCCAAAAATAAAACTAAAAAACGTTATATATTTCTAGATAAGAAAAATAATCAAATTAAAGATAATGAAACTTTAACACGTCTAAAAAAAATATATGTACCTCCAGGATATACTGATGTAAGATTATCAGCATCTGTAAATAATTATTTACAAGCATATGGATTTGATGATAAAGGAAGAAAACAATATATATATAATAAAAGTTTTATTGCAAAACAATCTAGAAATAAATATTGTGAATTAAAACATTTTGGACAACATATTGCTAAAATAAGACAAGATGTTAAAACAGTTTTATATGGTGATAAACCATTATTAAGTCGTGAAAAAATGATTGCTTTAGTTATTTATATACTAGATAACTGTTATTTTAGAATAGGAAATATACATTATTTTAATGAACACGAATCACATGGTGTATCAACATTAAGAACAAAACATTTAAAATTTAAAAATAATGATGAATTATCAATAGAATTTATTGGTAAAAAAGGAGTATTTAATCAATGTGTTATTAAAGATAAAAAAATTATAAAAATATTAAAAGAATTAAGTAATTTGTCTGATAAAAATAGAAATGATCATTCTTTTCTTTTTTACTATCTAGATGATGATAATAATAAACAATTAATTAAACCTTTAGATATTAATCAATATCTAGAAAAATATCATCCAGATATTACTTTAAAAATGTTTAGAACATGGGGGGCAAATTATATATTTTTAGAAGAAATGTTAAAACATAGTAATGAATTTATGAATATTTTTAAAGAATATAATAATTCAAATAAAAATAATAATAATTCATTAGATAATGTATCTATATCTCGTGATAAAAAAATAAAATCTAAAATTAATCGTGAAAGTGATAAAATTATTAAAGAGATAATTAAAGTAATTGCTGAAAAATTACATAATACACCAACTGTTTCTAAAAAAAGTTATCTAGATGGTAATGTTGTTCAATTATATTTACAAAATCCAAGAGTTTTTTGGAAAAGAATTAATCATTCAAAGAATAAAAATGATTTAAATATGATGTTAATTGAATTATTAACAAATAATTGTGTGTCTGCTAAATGTAAAAATTGTAAAGTAACTAATTAATTTAATGTATCATAATATGGATCATTTTGAACAAAATCAGGATAAGCATTTGCAGCATCATATGATATTGTAGCTAAACCAGTTAAAATATATAATGCACCTAGAGTTCTAGTTGCTAGATTATTAGATTCAGTTAATAATCTTTCAAATACATTTAATATTATATCTAGAATTTGATTATAATTATTCATTCGATAAATATATTCAACTGATAAATAAAATAAAGGTATTACATTTTCAGTTGGGATTATTTCTAATCTAGATGTATATGATAAATCAGATCTATAATTCCAGATATCTTCCATTATACAATATAATTTTTTTAATTCATTAATACTCATTGATAAAATCCATTCAATATCTGTTTGATACCCAAATTGATCTATTATACTAAATATTTTCATAACTGATTCTCTTTTTTTTTGTTCAGGTGTTAATTGAATATCATTTGTAATAATTAATGTATGTCCTAGATTTTCTAAATAATTTATAAATTTTACTATTCTAGCAACAACATTAGAATTAATTTTTAAAGTACTATATGGATTAATTATTTCTTCATTTTTATTATTATTACTATTATTTTTATTATTTTTATTATTTTTTTTATCATTATCAATTAATTGTTTTAATGATCTAATATCAAATCCATAATAGAATCCATTTGTATCTAGAAAAGAAAAGAAATATTGTTCTGGAATGTCTTTAATATTTTCTAATGTGAAAAAATCTTGATCATTATTTAATAAATATTTATTAGAATCAATAATACAAGGTCCTTGTAAAATCATTTTTCTAATATTTCTTTTTAATCTATATTTTAATTGTATTTTTTGATATATATTAATAAATGTACTAGAAATACATTCTATAAATTTATTTTTTAAAACAATTGGTTCTTGTAAATTATAATCTAGGTTATATTTTTTTAATAAAGTATAATAAATATTAAAGATAGAAGAATTTGTATTTGATATTATTTTAGGTTTTATAATTTCCGAAAATTTATTAATTATTTCTTGATAATCTAAAATATTTATTCTTCTATCTGTTTTATGTTTACCACAAAAATATAATTCACAATTAGAAGTACATTGTTTTAATCCTTTATTTTTATTATTAAATATTACAGCTTTACATTTATGTGGATTATATTCTATATCTATCATTTACATACTACAGAATAATAATATATTATCCTTTATACTATTATTTAGAAGGAAAAAAATTAAAAATATATGAAAATTATTTATATGCCGCAATATGATGATATACAATTGAACAATTATTATATTTATTTATATGAATAATACACTGAGGGGTCTTATCAGAACATTTGTTTCCACTAATCATATAAGAATTTATATTTATTATTAAATTATTATATCCAAGAATATTGAGATGTTGACCACTTTTAATTATAATTGTATCTTTATTGATTGTAATTATATAATCAGCATTAATATGATTTGTAATTTCATATAGTGTAAGTGAGTAATGCTTTTTATTAACAATTTCACTAACTATTTCTTTTACTATATTATCATCAACTATAATATAGTTATACTCCCCTTTTTTATTTAATTCATTAATTAAAATAGCAGCATCATTTAATTTTTCTTCTTTATTACTTTCATCATAAGAAGGTACTATAGATTCAATAGATTCATTATATTCAATAGATTCATTATATGCTGGGCATTCATCATATGTTGGTGGTGCATCATATGCTTGAGTTTTACGGAAAAATTTAAACATTATAAATTTGTATTTATATTTATTATATTTTGTAACAAATATTCAATTTTTATATATTATATTTTATGTAAAAATAAAAATATTTATTCATTACCATTTTTTAATGAACTAAAAAATTTATTTACCATAACTTTACTAATTTGTTCAAAATTATTTATTAAATTATCAAATACAATATTATCTTTTACATCACCTTTTTCTTTTACTCCATTATTCACATTATTATCATTATTATCATTCTTATCATTATTTGGTTGAGGTGTAAGTGGAGGGGTTATTGATGGTGATGATAGTGTTTCTAATGGTGGGGGTGAGTCAGATATTGTTCTAGGAAAATCATAATATTCTTCACCAATAGCTTGCATTAATACATCTATTTTTTTATTTTGTTTTTCAGTCATTGTAACTAGATGATCAATTTTATTATTTAAATCAGCAATTTCATCCATTACAGTAGATATTTTTTTATCTATATCTGTCACAGTTAAATATTGATGTGTATTAGTTCTTGTATTTTGAGTTAGTAAATTTGTTGTTAATTTTTGAATAATTTTGAATTTAATATTCTTCATATTTTCTATATTTAGATCTAAATTATTAGAAAAATCTTTAAACATATCATAAATATATTTATTATCAATATTATTATTCTTAAAATAACGTTGAATTAATAATTTTATATTTACTCCATTATTAAACAATGGAATGGTGTTTAAATAATTTGTAATCATATCTATAACACCTTCAATTGTCATATTAATTTTATTTAAATAATTATTAATATTTTGTTCAGGATCGTTTTGATTCATTGTATATATTTTATTATATTATGTAATATAATTTTAAATTAAATCTTTAAATAACATAAAAAGAAACAAAAAAATAAAATGGATTTTATAGAACAAGTGCAACAAGTATATACAGGATTTTTAGATTTAAACCCTACATCAATTTTTGTAGTATCTCTTTTTGGTTTAATATTTACACTATCATTTGTTATTATGTTTCGAGAAAGAATATTAGAAAGTTATGGTAAAAGTGCATATATGTGGTTCTTATTTTTAATTTTATTAAATATATTGAATTTGTTTTTTATAACTTGGTATTACCGTAAGAAATATAATACAGTAGTTGGAAAAAAGGGTCCAGCTGGTATGAGAGGTAAAATAGGTAAGACAGGTGATAATGTTACTTGTGGAACTTGTAAATCAAATGAAGAAATAGGTATTCAATATTCAGATAATTATTTTAAAATCGGAAAAATAAATAAAACTACAAATGTTTTAGGATCTATAACAGTGTGGAGAGCATCTGGAATGTTAGGTTTAGCAGTATTAGGTGATACTATTTTCACACAAGATTCAGCTAATAAAAATAGAACATATTTAGCAGGTTATGGTTCAAAACCTCCGGCAGATTTTAAAAAATTAATTGATATATCAGATGGTACATCCAGATTAATAATATGGGAACCAGTACCTCCGCCTGGATTTAGTTTTGTTGGTCATTGTGTAACAGTTGGTACAAAAAAACCAAATCCTGTTAATTTTGCCTGTTTACCAACAGGATGTTTGATACCAACTAATAATTTATTATATATTTCATCTTTTCCAGCTGTAGATATCATTCCTTCTATATCTGGTAATCGTAATTTAAAATTTTGTTCATTTTGGAGAACACCTCTTAATCATTTTTATTGTAAAATATCTGATAATACTTATTCAACAAATAGTTTATATTATAATCTAGTTGATGGGAATCCAGAATTTTATGATGTTAATAAAAAAGAACCAATTGCCACAAAATATAATGAAATTGTTGAAATGTTAAAATCTAAGAAATCAATTATATATCATGCACCATCAACAAAAATAAGAAATAAAGATTTTAATACTATTTTTGTTGAAAATATAAGAAATGAAAATGGTAAAATTAACAAAATAAAAATCCATGGTGCAACATTTAATAAAATTATTAATGGTTATATAACATTTGATAGCTACTTAGGATTTTATCGTAATGCATTAGAATATGTATTTAATCTAATGACACAAAATGTTAATAAAAAAGTAGAAATTATTGATAAAGAACCAACACCAGCTCCTAAAAAAGGTGCAAATATTGAAATTATTCCCGATGAACCTAATTCTGCATTTAATGGATTTAAAAAACAACTTGAGGCTGGGAAGGCATTAAATCCACCTAATTTAGATGAAATATTTAAGTTTCTTAAAAAATTCGAAAGTAATCCTTCCGCAATATTTAAACTATTCCAAGGTCCAGGTGATAATTTTGGTATATCATCAACCTTATATGATGATATGACAATTGCCGAAAGAAAAAAGAATTTTCAAATTTTAATCAATACATTAAGTTTAAAAGATATAATCGCCGTAAATCAAAGAACAAAAGATTTAGCATCCATAGAAGAAAATGATGATATGGCAACTTTTAATAATGATGAAAAATCAAAAAATTTATATCAAACACTTTTATCCAAAAATAAAAAAGACATAAAAAAAGCTTATTTAAAAGACGAAGAAATTGACCCTAGTTTAACATTATATGATGACCTTTATTATTTATTTGATAGAGGATTGGATGATCAAATTGCTAAAACTGAAGATGATTCATTAGAAGGTGGATATTATTTTGATGATATTGAAAATTTACAAAGAAAAAACTTTTTTGATTATATTAAAACGTTTATTAAACCAAATATTCCATCATATGCATTTCGTAAAAAATGTATGATGTTTATTGATATAGATAATACTAGAAATGAAATTATTAATAATCTTTTACAAGTATATGATTTAGTTGGACAAACATTAAGTTCAGAAGATAGATTATGTGATAATCAAAAAATGTTAGAAAAATATTATAATGCTATGATGAAAAGGATTGATAATCAATTTCAATCAATTGAAGGTTATAGTGATAAAATACGTGATCGTGAATTTAGTTATTTTCCAACCAGTCGTTTAAAATGGTTGTTAAATGAAATGAATAATTATTATTTACAAATTAAAAATAATTGTAATAGTGATGAAAGAGTTAGATTTATTCAACAAATTATTCAATATCGTGATCAATTATTAAAAGATTATAATGATAGAGTTGATTTCAATGATTTTGAACTTAATTATAAAGATAAAAATTTTGAAATTATTGATGTTAATAAAGCAGTTAATGATAGATCATTTGATAATTTGAAGACTGAACAATTAGAACATATACTAGAAATTATGAAAGATTATTATGATGCAAAGAGTTCAAATAATTATAACAAATATAATATATTTAAAGATATAAAACCAATATATGAACAGTTAAAAGCTGCTAAATTTGATATAAATTTTGCTGATTATGGTCTTACAACTTTTATTGATCAAAAGATTGATATTAATAATTTACTTGAAACAGGTGAAATACAAGATTTATCAATTAATGAATTAGAGAAAACTCTAGCTACTATTAAAGTTATGCAAACAAGATTAAAATAATAATAAAAAAACTTATTTATTAGTAAAGAATACAAATAAATAATTAAAATGAGTAATAATTTAATGGAAATGGATCAAGAAGCAGTTGAAATTATAAGAAAACAAGGTGAATTTATGGGGTTCTTTTATTCAGCCTTTAAAAATTATTGGTATACATTAATTTTTATATTCATATTAACTGTTTTAATTCTTGGATTAAGATATATTCATAATAAATTACAATATAGCGAAACAAAATTAATAATTAATTGGTTTGGAATATTAATTATTATAAATGTTATATTAACATATGTTATTATAATTGTATATAGACAAGTTAAAGTACAACCTGGTATACCTGGACCACGTGGTGTTCAAGGACCTGTTGGAGATATTGGTGAAAGTGATTATTGTACTCAATGTAATGCTAAAATACCAGTTAATGATCCAATATATGATGATCCACCACAAAAACAACCATTATTACCAGATAGTTTTAATCCAAATAATATAAAATTATTTACAGATGACGAAGTTACTGAACAAGAAACTGATTTATTAGAACAAGATATTAACAATCCATAAATTTAAATACTAATACACATAAATCAAAAACATAAATCAACTAAAAATTATAAATTCATAAATTTTTCAAAATATGGATTATTAGTTACATTTATACCACAATATTCTTCTGGATTATTACTAAAATTTACAGGATGATAAATGTTCATTAATGTTGCTTCATTTAATAAAAATTTAAAATTCTCATAGAATTCTTTATTATGACCAATTGATTTACTTGCAATATGTGCTAATTCATGTATTATTACAAACATTAATAAATTATGTTCGTGTAATGTTTTGTTTTCATCTTTATTTCTTAAACATAGGTGCATCATTTCACCTTTATTAATCGTATATGATGTTGAATCTTTCTCGTGTACAGCTTCTCTCATATTAGATGGATTAAACTTTTCTTTTAATCTAGAAACATTATCTTTTTCAGGATATTTATTAGATAAATAATTAATAAGTTTCATAGAATCATTGGCTAATTTTGATAATACATCTGCCGCTTCTTTATTATTTTGATAATTCTGAACATAATAAGTTTTATTATCTGATCCAGTTTGTGAAATTATCTCAAAAGATTCATTGGCTTGTAAACATATTAAAATTATAGCTAGAATTATAAAAAATAAAAATATTTTTGCCATTTACAATTCTTCTTAGAAAAAAGTTTTAAGCGGTCAAAGAATTATAAAAAAATATCCAAAATATATAAAAAATATGTCTTATCAAGACAACATACAAAGTGAAATTAATTCTTTTATAAAATCATATCAACAGATGAATACAAATACAAATACAAATTATACATCTAAAAAATCAGATAATAATGATTTAGAATTTCGTGATACAATAAATGATAAATTAAATAATATACATCTATCTTTACCTACCCAACAACGTGCAACTCATTCTCTAGATATGAGTTTTATTACAAATAATCCACAATATCAATCACAATTAAATACACAAAAAAATAATATGGATTTTTTAAATGCAAGTAGAAAAGATATTAGGGATGGTATGAACAATAAAATGGATAATATTATGTTTCAAAGATTTGAACATCCAGAAATACCTAATTCAGTTAAAGTAGTTGAACAAGATTATTCATATCAAACACAAAATCAGAATCAACAACATTTACCATTTAATCAACAAAATATTAGAGCTAATTCACGTGATGAACATAATTCTAGAATGCAAGATTTTTCATCATTACCTAGAGCATTATATCAACCAACTAAACATATTAATAATCCACACTTATCAGGATATCAAAATAGTTATGATAATCAATATCGCTCTTATAGTCCAATGTCTTCAAATCCAGATATTATTATTCAACATCCTGAAAGAAATAATAATAATAATGATTTACCAATTACTATGAATTATTTACCAAATACAAATGAAAGTGCTAGAATGAATTATAAAGAAACACATAATGAAAGATTACAAAGTTTATCACCTTTAGCTAGAACTTGTGCTATACCAAATTCTGATTATACAAAATCAATTGAACAAAATACAATGCAACAAAATCTAGGAAGAATTACAAAAGAACAAACCAATAATAATTACAATAATAATAATTCTCAAAAATCAAACCTTAATCAATACACTAATATGATTCCACAAATAAATAATAATAAAAATAAAAATGTAAATAATTCACAAAATAATTGGTATTTGAACAATAATCTTTCTCAAGTAGGTCCACCACCTAATGCATTTAATAATTCATTTAGACCAACAAATACTAGAGAATAAATTTTCAATATAATTTTTCAATATAATTTTTTAGTATAAATTTTTTAGTATAAATTTTTAATATATTATTAAATATAATATATACTCAAAATGCCTGAAGGACCTGAAGTTAATGTTATTAAAGACGGATTAAATCATCATTTAAAAGGTAAAATCGTAACAGATATTGATTTACCAGAAGGTAGTAAATTTCTTAAAAAAACACCTGATGGATATAATTCATTTAAATCATCATTACCTTTAAAATGTGTAGAAGTTAAATCAAAAGGTAAATTAATTTATTTTGTATTTGAAAATGGATGGTATCTGATGTGTCGTCTATTAATGAGTGGTGGATGGTATTTAGAAAAAGCACCTAAACATAATCATTGTCAAATAACATATCAATCATCTAATTCTATTTGGTTTGTTGATCCCAGACATTTTGGTACTTTAAAATGGACAAATGAGAAAAAAATATTAGATGATGTTTTATCAGATATTGGACCAGATTTATTAAATGAACATATTACAGAAAAAGAATACCTAGATGTTATGAAAAATAAAAAGAATGGTAAACGTAAAATATCGGCTGTGATGATGGACCAATCTGTTTTTTCTGGAATTGGTAATTATCTTAAATCAGAAATTTTATATCAAGCTAAAGTTGCACCAGATTCAGTCGTTAATAATATTCCAGATGATATAATGAAAGAAATATTCAAAATAACACTCCAAAAAATTAAACTTAGTTATAAAGCAGGTGGTGCAAGTATCAGAGATTATTCTGATATTCGTGGTAAAAATGGTGAATATTCTTTTACCTTTTCTGTATATCAAAAGAAAAAAGATCCAAATGGTAATAAAGTTATCGCCGAAAAAACTAAAGATGGTAGAACTTCTCATTGGGTACCAGAAGTACAAATAGTTTACTAAATCATTAAGATTTTTTCAATCTTAACGATTTTACTTGTTCGATATGCTAAAAGTAAAATCTAAAGCTAATGCTCAAAGTAATAAATTACCCCTCCCTTGCTGTTTGCCCTCTAGTCATTTAATTTAATTTGAAATTGCTGCAAGCAAACCATCCCCATCTAATATTATAATAGATTTATTTTTAACTTTTTAAACGCAATAAAAAATATTCAAATCATTTTTATTTTCTTTATTTTCTTTTATTTATAAAAGTACTGAAAGATTAACCGGATGGTACTTAATTGATTTAAGTGCCTTTCCAGTATTCTTATTAAAGATGACCCAATATTTACGGTCAGGAGAAAGACGATATGAAGGTGAATCATAACGTTTTTCGTTTTCCAGATACCATTCAACTGTTTTTTGTGCGGTTTCTTCATCTTCAGCTAGTTTACTCATATTTGATTCGTGCACCAAATTAAATGTGTGATTTAGATCAAATCCGAATAGATAAGCAAAAGCATACATATAATGATGAATTACAACTAATTCCTGTAATACATCTTTAATATTTTTAGTATCAAAAGAATTACCTAAAATAAATTGTTCAACAGAATAAGCTTTTAAAAGTGCTTCTAGTTGAATATTTTCATTTTTAAAAATAATTTCCATTCGTGAAAGCCCTGGTTTGATTGCTAGAATATCATCTGATACATTAATTTTCTTAATGATTTCATTGGTCGACTCATTAAGTCGAAGATCAAAATCATCTTCAAATGAATCAGCTGCACCATATACAACATATAAAATATCACTAATTGCATCTAGAATTTCAACATAATTTTTAGTTTGAATGGCGGCAAATAATTCATCTGATTCTTCAGTAATTAAATCTTTTCGAAGTTTAATAAGTTTATCATCAGGTGTACTAGAACGACCAATACCGAATGAGATATTAAAATCACGAACCTTTAAGAAATTAGTAGTCATTTTGCTTTTATTTTTATGTTACTCTATTTTATTATTATATTCAATTTTTATATTTATCTCATTACAGGGATTTTTTACTAGAAAATAGAAGAAAAATATAAATACCGTTAAAATCATATCACTAACAACATATATTTTTTTATTAAAGTGGGTTTGGTTGTGATTTAAATGATAAATGCTTAAAATTTTGATGGCGTCTCATTTGATTTAAAATTTGATCAATAGTAAGATGTGTTCCACCTATTATTTTTTTTAATTTATTTTTGGTGTATTTTTTATTTTTTCTCATATTATTTTTCTTACTTTTTTTATTTTTATTAAATCCACCACCAGAATGTAAAGTGTCCGATGATGCATAACCAGATGATGAAGATGAATCATTATAACTAACAGTATAAGAGCCTCTTAATTTTTCTAATTCTGGTATTAATTCCTTATCATATTTTTCTAATACAAATGAAGGACTTTTTATTTTACGTGGATCTAATGAAATTAGTTCATTTTTTGTTAAAAATAATAATACAATAGATTGTATTTTTTTATCAACTGGACCTGATATTAATTCTAATAATATAATTAAAAATGACCATATATCATAAGATTCTAATACAATATTAAATAATTCTAAAGGATTCAATAATCTTAATTCTTTTAATAATGTAATCATAAAATCAGTCTTCCATTCTTCTTGATTTAATACTAATGATACTGTTCTATTTTGAAAATATGTATAAAATCTCGCTATAAAATTTTTAATATCCGTATCTGACATTTCAGATGGATTTATATAACCCAAAAAAACTGCGGTTAATGGTATTTGTTCAGAAATAAATATTTGATGAGTAACATTTACATTTGATTCGTGTGATGAAGTATCAATTTTTATACTTAATCCAAAATCTATTAATCTAAATTTATCATTAGTTACACCTGTAACTAGATTATCACTTTTAATATCTTTATGAACATATTTATTTTTATTTAATAATTCTATACCAGCTAAAATATTTCTAAGATTTAAAATTGTATCAATTAATTGCAGATTATAATTATTATTATTATTTCTTTTATGCTTTTCTAATAATGATTGTAAATATTCTAATAATGTTAATCCTCCATATTGATATAAAATTACTTTAGGATCATTTATGTCTAAAGTACATCTTTTTGTTTTTAATTTTTTACCTTCACCTAGAATGGGATTACATAAAAAAGAAAAATTTATTGTATAATCTTCATTTGGATCTATATGATGTATTTCTAATGCTGTTTCATGTTCTTTTTGTGCTGCTTTACTCTTTAAAAGTTTAGAAATAGTATTATTTCTTAATTTAGGAGGTATTTCAGGATCACATTGCAAATCGCTACTATCCAAATATGTACATCCATGAGCTCCTTGACCAATATATTTTTTTAATACAGATGTATTATTGTTATTTAATGTATTATTGTTATTTAATGTATTTGTTGAACTTATTGGAATAGGTTCACCATTAGGTGGTGAACTTCCATAACCAGAAGGTGTTCTACGCTTATAAGGAGGTGAATAACTCATATTTTTATATTAATAATAAGATATTAAAAGGTAATATTAAAAAAGAAATACTTTTTTTCTTAAAAATTATTAAATGAAAAGTAAATCTTGTACTTTAAAAAGGTTTAATCCAGATGCATTAGAATTACCAACTTATTTAATTATTCTTAATGAACATAAATTAAAGAAAATAATGAATGCATGGATCTATAAAGAGAAGAAAAATCTATTAATTCAAAACGACATATATGTGATGCTAGATAGTTATCAACATAGAACTAATGATAGATTACTCTTTTATAATAATGAAAAAAAATATAAAACAGTCTACAAAAAGTTTAATTTAAATGACAAAGCTTTATATATACCAATTGAAGAATATTCAAAATATTATCTTCAATTAAAAACTAAAATATGTACAACAGTTCTAGAATATCTAGGTGTTAAAACTATTACATTTAAACATAATGAATTCACACATAGTATATTAAATATTGATGCACATACAACAATTAGTAATATTAATATGCATACAAAAATAAATAAAGAAGAAAAAGATACATATAAAAATGATGATATTAAGATTTATAACAAAGGACATTGTAAATATTTGTTTAGAGAACCACAAGAATTTGAAGATAAAATGAAAAAAATAAATGGTTATCTTGTTGATGGAATTGATTTTGGTAATGATCTAGAATTAAGAAATTTAATCAGATCTAGATTAGTAGGTAATCTAGTTGAATATGATTTAAAATATGAAATTGATTATATGAGTTCAATGGAAGTAAATTTATCTGCTAGTTTCACAAATAGTGATAATGCTGGTTTAAATGTAAAACAATACGCTAATAAAAAATTAAATGTTAATCTCCGTATAACATTTTATAATTATTCAGAATTAATTAATAATGATAATATAGAATTAAAGGAAAAATGTTTACAATTATTAGTTAACAATGATAATAATAGTTTAGATTATAATTATGAAAAATACATAATTGATCATAAATCATCAAGTAATATTATTATTGAAGAAAAAGATAAGGAATATATAATTGATAAATACTATAAACAGAATTTATTAAATAGTTTTATTGATAAATATATGGTCGAAATAGTACCACATAAATTAATAGAATATAAGATGATTAAGATCGCTGATCCACAATATATGAATTCTTTAATCGGGAATATAAAAACAATGGAAGATTTATCAGAAAATGGTGCATTTTTAAATAGTTTCACTAGTTTATTATATGCAACTTTAATTCCATTTTCTGATGAAGGATTAATTAGAATACAAAAGATTTATACTTGGATTAAACGTCAATATAGAGAAGTTGAAGAAATTAATAATAATCAAAATGTTTGTTATAATATTAGATGTGATGATATGGATTGTAATAGTTCAATAAAAACAATTAAATCTATATTTTGTTATATTATTAGAGTATATAACCAAGAAAATCCAGATAACATTTTAACATATGGTTTAGAAACTAGTAAAGATTTTGCTAAAATGTTACAATATATCTCGATTAACTTAAAGCACTTCACAAATTATAGTATCTTTTCAAATTTTGTTACAAAATACATTAATTCATATCGTCTTAAAAATGAACCTGGATTTACTTTAAAAAATAAAGAATATGAAAGTGAAGAAGATGAAAGTGAAAGTGAAGAAGATGATGACAAAAAAAATACATCTGGATTTTTTAATTATATGAATTCAATATTTTATATGTAAAAAAAATCTACTACATAAATAAATAAATAAAAATGATTTGTTATCCTATTTGTTTTGTTGCTGCTGTATTTCTAGTATCAATGCTTTACGTCGCTTTTATGGTTGACAAAAACTATGTCAATAGTACTTTAATGACTGATTTAACACCTCAATTAAAACAAGAATACCTTAAAAGAGTCACTGAAAGACGTAATATTCATATGACTGGATTTGTTGGTGGTCTAGTTGTTGCCTTAATTATATTATTTATCTTAAGACAAAATATTAATTTTGGTAGTATGCAATCAGCTTGTTTATTAATAGTTGTTACATATGTAGTATCATTAACATATTACTACCTTACACCTAAATTACCATTATTTGTTACCCTATTAGATAAGAAATCTGATAGAGATAATTGGGAAAAAATATATAAATATATGAAATATAACTATATTATGTCATTTGTTTTTGGAGTATTATTTGTTGGTTTATTAGGATATGGATTATGTAATTAGTTAATTTTAATTTATTTATGATCTAAATTCGATACTTCTTATTCCATCTTTTGTTGTATTACTGTAATAATATCCATTTGGACCTATAGTAGGTTGTTTTTGATCAGATTTTTTTTGATTTATGTTTTCACCAATTGATATTTGACCATTTGGTAAAAATAATACCATTAATAACATTATTATAAATAAAAGTAAAAATAAAATTATTATAATTCCTTTTATTATATTACCTATTTTAGTTATCAAAGGAAATGATATCACTCCTTTATGATGATTAATTCTAATTACAGCTCCCATATTATTTTTTATATTAAATAATAGAAATTAAAAATATTCTCATTTTTATAAAAATGAGAAATATTTTGTCCATTTTGATGATATGATTTATCTTGAATCATATTATTTTTCTGTTACAAATGAACTAAATAATAAAAATTGATTAATTTTATTTTTTATTATTTTTTATAAATCATTCTCATACTTATGTCAATTAAACGTGAATATTATGATTCTGGTAATTTATATTCAGAATTTTTTGAAATAAATAATAAAAAAAATGGTATTTGTAAAAAATATTATGAAACAGGTCAAATATGGTTTATTGGAGAATATATTGATGATAAATTAAATGGAGAATGTAAAGAATATAATCAAAATGGAAAATTAAGGAAGATAACTAATTATTTTGATAATATACAAAATGGATGCTATAGTTCTTATTATGATAATGGGTTATTATTTGAAAAAGGACAGTTTAGTAATGATAAAAGAACAGGTGAATTTAAACAATATCATTATTATAATCTAGATTCTGATAATAAATTATATGAAATTTGTTATTATATTGATGGTAAAAAAAATGGTATATGTAAATGTTATAACATTGATGGTATTATTACATCATCTAGAATTTATAATAATAATATAATTGATGAATATACAAGTTTTGCTTTTCAATAATAGATAAATATAATTTTTTATATAAATTATAATAAAGTTAAATTATAATAAAGTAAATATAGAATGATTAGATTATATAATTATCTTTTCGGATATGGTGTTGTTGAATGTTGTAATTGTGGTTTTAATATGACAGTAAAAAATCCAAATAAAAATGAATTATATTCTTGTAGTAATGGATGTACTTTTGAAGCATATAATAAAATGGTTAATAAAGAAAAAGATAACAAATAAATTGTATTATTATTTTTTTAAGTTTAACAATAAATAATATTAGTGCTTAACAAATTCTAGCTAAGTCCGACGTATGAATTCGGAATATATACGCCGAAGAATTACGTATAATTAGCTATGTCTTGTTATCTCCCGGACCTTATTTGGGGATTGATAACATTTCAATCAAAAACGGTTTTTCATTATTGAAAATGGATAATAAATACCATTGAAAAATTAAAAATGAGTTATTCTGGAAAATAATTGCGGTGTATGGTTTAAATTAGATAAAAAATTAAAACATTACATAACGAATTTTTTCATATCAATTGACAAATAGAAGGTCAATGAAAAAGATATTGGCAAAAGGAAATCTATGGAAGATCCATTTCATAAAAAAACCAAAGAATATCAAGTTATAATTATTTTTTTTTCTATTTTTATTTACATCATACAATCTTTTAATCAAAATCACACATTCTAGATATTGCTTCAGACCTAGAAATATTTGAACTTATTATTTTTCCTTTTGATTTTTTTTGAAGTTCTGGATTTTCTATAATTTTTTTAATTTGTTCAGGAGTAATAACTGCATTAGGGTCTTTTTCTAATATTTTTTTTATTTGCTGAATTGGTGTTACAAAATTCGTTTCAAATTTATTATTATTCATATTTTACTTTTTATACATATATGATTCAATATAAAAAATCAATTTTTATTCAACAAGTTTAGACAATTGAATATTTTATTTATCAAAAAAATTGAATATAATAATGTTAATAACAATTGAAATAAAATTATAATGGGTCTAGACTGGTGTTTACAAAATAAACCTCGTGATAACGACAAAGACAAAGAAGAGTTTTATCGACTTAAATATAAATTAAAATTACATCGTGATATGGAGTATAATGAACACAATGAAGAAAAACTTCAACAATTAGAAGAAGAAAGTGAAAAAATAAAAGAAAGTCTTAATAATGTTAGTATTGATCCAATTGATTTAATTGGTAATTTAACTGAAGATGATATTATTGCATTAAATGATTTTACAATTGGTGGAGTATTCAATCCAGAATCTTTAGATTTCCGTGGTAACGTTGTTGGTCGTTCAGATATTTTAGATGAAGATCTTACAATGGAAGCTTATGAACATCATAATGCTGAACAATGTATTGAATATGCTATCAAATTAGAAATCTTTATTGAAAGTCTAAATAAAGAAGAATTAGATGAAGATGAAAAAGTAGATTATGATTACATAGTTAAAGGTATGAAATGGCTTAAATTTTGGGGTAAAAAAGGCCACGGATATTATGCTTGGTATTAAACTTCCCACACATTTTTTTTATTTAGAATTATTAAATTTAGATTATAATATTATACAAAAAATTGATAATTATTTTTCCTTTAAAATATCTAAAAATAACCTGAAATGTCTGATATTGGTATTGTTACAGATTATGACTTGTTTGGTAGAATTGAATATTTTCAGATCAATGGAAAAAAAGAAGGAGAATCTAAAGGATTTCATTATGATGGGTCATTACGCTTTATTTATAATTATGTGAATGATAAATTAAACGGTATCTGTATCAATTATTATGAAAATGGACAAATATTAGATATTGGAACTTTTATTGATAATTTACGATCAGGAGAATTCAAATATTATAATAAAGATGGTAAAATATTGAGGACTCACAATTATCTTAATTCTCTTACTCACGGTGAATGTAAATCATATCATAAAAATGGAAATGTAAAGGATATTGAAAACATTAAGAATGGTAAAAGAGAAGGTGAATGTAAATCTTATTATGAAAATGGACAATTAAAATATATTTACAATTATATTAATGGAAAACCAGAAGGTGAAAGAATTTGGTATGACGATACTGGTAAAATAATTTTATATAATTCGTCAAAAATTAATATTATCTAGTCTTCGGAAAGTTACAGTCAAAAATATTTTTTATTTAATCAAAATCATTAAAAAATACAATTATTACACTAGAAGAAAAATAAAAAATTATGATAGTGAACTTACAATCTCATCATCAACGTAATTCAAAATATGTTTTATTGTTCCATTCGGATTGTAATAAATACATTGTCCTTGTATTAATCCATCAATAAAATTACAATGTTTCTTAATACTTCCATCTTCATAATACCAATATCTCATTCCAGATATTTTACCATTATCATAATAACAAATATTATCTATATTACCATTTTCATGGTAAAAAGTTGCATTACCTACTTTTAAATTATCATAATAAAAACATTTATAATCTATATCATTTTTATTACGGTGATATGATAAATATTCACCATTTTTCTTTCCATCAACATATTCAATTGTTCTAATTTTGTTTCCTTTGAGATCATATAATGTATATAATCCCTGTTTTTTATTATCAATCTGAAAATATTCTTCTTCTATATTATCATTATTATAATAGTTTCTAACCTGCATTTGGTATATTTATAAATTTATACATTAAAAATATGTTTTCAATTTTTATTCACTAGTAAAAATAAAAAAGTAAAATATTAAACTTGTATTGAAATCGCCACGATACCATACTTGGCTTCATCTTCTTTTGTAAAATATTTATAATAAACACTCAAACCATGTTCCAATGTCGGAATTCCAGGTAAACATTTATTCAAGCCTTCTGCTTCAAGATATTCTTTAAATGTCTTATACTCTCTCTTACCAACAATCTTTGTCATAAAACTACGTGATTTAAAATCATCATTTTTCCATTCTATCACTTCACCAATTTTCATTTGACTAAAATCACCTTTATTTAACCGTCCTTCTACTGTTTTTAATCCTAGATTTATTAAACTAAACCAAGGTTCAGAAAGATGTTTCGAATAAGTAACTTGCATTTTTTTTGTTTTACGTAAGATCTTCTTTTTCAATTTTCTAGTTACCATTTAGAGTATATTTAGAATAAAAATATATTAAAAATATTTTGATTATATACAAAATTAGATTTAGGTTTTTCAATAATTGATGAAAAATAATATATTGATATATTATAAAATGAAATATTTGTTTATTGATATACGTAAAAGTGATGAGGTTTATGCCAAGCATTTTGACAAATCACAAGAATATAGTTTTTATAATATTCCTATGAATATGATAAGATTTAATGCTCAAACTATTATTGAACATTTAGAATATGTTGATGAAATATTTATTGTTTGTCAATCATCAAGTAGATCTCAATTCATTAAAGATAAATATTTTAATCAGTATGAAAATATTAAAGTAAGTAAAAATCTGCAATTTATTAACTTAAAACACGGAATAAATACTGTTTCTCTAAATGAAAACACTAATATGAAAATTAATATTGTAGGAAGTAATTCATTTAATTTTTATAATGTTATGAGAATTACTCAAACAATTATGGGAATAATAATGATATCAATTGGTGCATATATGTATATCCAATTAAGAAATGCAAATTTATTAAAGAAAATTAATAGTATCCCATTAATTGTTTTAGTCTTATTTGGTATTATGGTTCTTTATAATGGATTAACTTCAACTTGCTCAATATCTATCCTACTTGAAGATTATTTGAATTAACAAATAAACTTTTTAGAAAAAAGTTTTAATAAAAAATAAAGTTTTTGGTAACACTTTTTAGAAAAAAGTGTTTACATTGTTTCATAAAAGATGAATGATTTTATATCTTTTTCTTGATCTAGAACAATATTACAAGTTCCACAATGATCTTCATTTGATAAATCTATTTTTTTATTTATTTTATTTTCACAATAAACAATAGTCCATCGACCCAGTAATACATTTGGTGATTGTTCTTTGACAAAGACCCGATTGATAAAATTGGTTAGTAGTTTCATTGTATTCTTTTTACTATATTATATATTATCATCAATTCAATTTTATATAATTTGATTTTTAAATATAATATATTTTTTCTACATAGTTTATAAATAAAATGAATCATCGTAAAAAAAGTTTTAATAGATTATATTTAGGATTAATAATATTAGTAATAGTAATATTATCAATAATAGTTATATTTATGTATAAAAAAAAATTTGAAAGGTTTAGTATTTTAAGTGATGAAGAAATTAATAATAAATTATCAGAACTTCATTCAAAATTATTTTTAAAATATGGAACTTTTAATGATGAATTACCAGAACAAAAAATGGTAGTTAAATGTTTAAAGGGGGATGAGAAAGTATTAGAAATTGGTGGTAATATTGGTAGAAATTCGTTAATAATTGCATCTATTCTAAAAGATAGTAGTAATTTAGTAACTTTAGAAAGTGATTCTAAAATTGCAAAACAATTAACTGAAAATAGGGATATAAATAATTTAAATTTTCATATTGAACCTTCAGCATTGTCAAAAAAAAAACTAATACAAAAAGATTGGGATACTATTCCAAGTAATGTTTTATTAGATGGTTATAATTGGGTGGATACTATATCATTAGATAATTTAAGAAAAAAATATAATATTAATTTTGATACACTAGTTTTAGATTGTGAAGGTGCATTTTATTATATTTTAATGGATATGCCTGAAATATTAGATAATATTAAAACAATTATAATGGAAAATGATTATCACGATATATTACATAAACTATATATTGATCAAATATTAACTGAACACAATTTTAATATAATTTATTCTGAAGCAGGAGGTTGGGGACCTTGTGAAAATAATTTTTTTGAAGTCTGGACTAAATAAATTTAAAAGAAGATTTATATTTTTTTATTATAATGCTTGATATAATTTCTATAATTATATTATGATAACACACAAAAAAATACAAAATATAAAACGGACAAAAAAACAATTTCTATATAATCCTAAAAATCCAAATAAATCACTTGATATATATTCAGATGAAAATCCATCCGATACTATACATATTAAATATACAACAATCCAGGATGTTAATAATACAATTGATAAACTTGAAAAATTATACAAAGCTAAAAAATATCCACATAAAAGAATTTGCCAAGTGGCTCTGCTTATGAAAGTACGTCTGGAAGTATTGAAAGATAAAAAACTAGAACAATATAATCTAGCAAAAAAATATTTAGATTTTTTAGGAAAAAGAACAAAACTAGATGATCAACACAGGTATGAGTTTACTTTTTAGAAAATTACAATTACAAAAAAATTGATTTTAAGTTTTGCTAACTGTTTTTTGCAAATACTTTTTCCTAAAAAGTATGACTGAATTAATACGTGAATATTATGATTCTGGTGAATTATATTCAGAAGAATTTATAATTAATGACATAACTCAAGGTGAATATAAAACATATGCTAAAAATGGTCAATTAATGACTATTTCTAATTATATTGATGGACAAATTAATGGAGAACACAAATCATATTATGAAAATGGAAAATTACGATCTATATATACATATGTTAATTATAAAATAAATGGTGAATATAAAACATATTATTATAATGGACAAGTAGACATTATTTGTCAACACATTGATAATGAAAAGAATGGTGAATATAAAAAATACTATGAAAATGGTAATATTAATTTTATTTGTAATTATGTTAATGATAAACTAAACGGTGAATTTAGAGAATATTATAATAATGGACAATTATATGAAATTACTAATTATATTAATAATATAAAAAATGGAGAATACAAAAGATATAATCAGAATGGAGATTTAACTTTTACTTGTACTTATTTGGATGATGTTAAAATAGATTAAATTAGTTTACTCTTTTTTAATTCATCATCAAAAATACTTTTTTAGGAAAAAAGTGTTAGCAAAACTTATTTTTCAATTAAATATGTTTAACAAATTCTAGCTATACATACTATATAGACTTATATGAAGATATTATTAACAAAATTATGAAGTCATTTTTATATTTCAAAAATTATTTTATCTTATCATATATTAAATGGACATATTTATAAAATTATTTTGGCTTGTCACTATACTTTTTATTGTTTTAGCAGTATATTTACAATTTTTCACCAAAGAAACTAACACCAAAGAAACTAACACCAAAGAAACTAATTATAATAAATTATTTTGGGGTTTCACTATACTTTTTGTTGTTTTATCAGTATATTTACATTTTTTCACCCAAAAATTTAATTATAATATATTTTATTTACAAATTGCTTCATGGTGTGGTATCTTTGCTACAACTAAAATAGGAAGAAATTTTTTAGGTTTAGAATAATCAGTGTTTGAAATATTAAAGCCTGGTTTATTTACTTAAATTTGTTAAAATAGATTAAATTAGTTTACTCTTTTTTTAATTCATTATCAAAATAATATTTAGGTTTTGATGAGATTCTTATATGTGTATAAGGAACACCTAAACCGTGAGAACTAATCCATACTTTACCTTTTTCTTTCATAAATTCTCTTGCAACTTGAGCCACTGTTTTCCAAAATTCTTTTTGTTGTATTTGAGATCCATTATCAATAAAATCTTTTAATGTTGCATAATTTTTTCCACGAACAGGCATTGGTATAACTAGAATAGTGTCTTTACTTAAATTTGGAAAAGCAACAACATATTTATTTTTTGATTTTGTGATATATTCTTGAAAATCTGATTGATTTTGCTTTTCAGGTAAATAATCATTGGTCATAAAACTTTGTTTATATAGACTATTACCATTATTTTTTAATACACTGGAATTCCATAGAAATCTACCTTTTAATTGTTTGGGATATTTTAGACCAATACCATTCTCCCAGTTCTTTAAGACTTCATTCCATAACATTTTACAATATAATAATATTTATTTTATTTTTGTTAAATAAGTAAAATAAAAAATTAATGTTTCAAACTATTTGTCCATCATCATAATATATTTTTCTTTCATCAAAATCATCATCAATATATTGTGCAACAACATTTAATTGCCCATTTTGGTGATATTGTTTATATTCACCGTGTATTTTGTCATTGAGATAATTACAAATAATATATAATCTACCATCTGGATAATATGATTTATACTCTCCTTCTTTTTTTCCATTTATGATAAAGACTTCTGAATATAATTCACCTGTAAGGTAATATTCACGTTTTATTTCAGACATAATCTGCTTTTAACAAAAGCAGTGGCAAAACTTAGTTTTCAATTTTTATATTTTAGATTGTTTAAGGACTTAACAAATTCTAGCTAAGTCTTCGTAACCGGAGTCTAACTATACCTTGTTAGCACCCGGACCTTTTTAGGTCCGGATAACATTTCAATCAAAACCCTCAAAAAGATATTTAGTGACCCAGATGTTTTCACTGAGGAAAATAAAAAAAGTCTATTTTCAAGTATTTAATGGTCCAAAAAAAGGTCCGGTGGGTACATATATTTTTTTGTTAAAAGTTTCTTTCGGTGAAGCTGTTTACCAGAAGGATTATGTAAGACATTCTGGATAAAATTAAGAAAAAATCATTTTTAAATTTTTGCAATTGTAATAACAATACCAATAATAATTGCTATTAAAACTAATCCTACACATATTATTACACAACAGCATCCACAATCAGCAATCTCATTTTTATTTTGTTTTTGTTGAACATATATAATCTCACGAATTATAGTTTGATTTTCAATATTATTTTTCAATAATGGCTGTGAAGGATCCATAGATAATTATATTTTGTTGAATTCATATAAAAAAATTCAATTTTTATTTATGTTTACTTAAAATATATTTTTAATTTTTATTTAATACTAATAAATCTGTACTATGAATGCATTTACAAAAATCACATATAAAATTTAATCCAGTTAAATCAACATAAAATCCATCATCGCTCTCAATAAAATTATTTTTATTGTTCTTGAACGTTATATCATTATTAATATTAAATGGACTTTTATCATCTTTAATACAATAATAACGTGAACGACGCTTCGTATCTTTTATATATATATTAGTAGAATTTAATACAATATGTTCATTATTATTTTTATGTATATGTATATTTTTTTTAATTTCATCATATACTATTGATAAATAATAAAATTCATCATCTACATCACCATCAATCTCAAATTGTTTCATATTATAATCATTATAACCATTATATATTTTTTTAATGTATTTAATGCTATTCATACGCTGATTAATAAAAGTAATATCGTATGTATAATCACGAAATTCAATTACATTACCTTCCGCATAATACAAAAATCTAAATATTTCACTTGAACAACTACCATACCTTGTATAAACTTCTAAAAAATTAAATTTATGTATTAAATCATAATTTTTTATTAATAGTTCATATAAATTATTAGGTGTAAGTTTTTTAAATATTAATTTTGTTCCATTTTCATAAAAATCTGATAAATTATTACCTGTAATAGCTGGTTTATCATTATATGAATGTAATTTACCAAAATTATAAAATTCATTAATAATATCTCCTGAATAATGTTTTCTTATCATTGCTGGGTTATTTATTCTATGTATTAAACCATTATCATACCATATTTTAATAGAACCATCTAAATATTCAATCGCTGGATCATCATTATATGAATGATAATTTCCAATCTCATTTTTTGTATATTTGAAAAGTACTTTTTCATCAATTTGTATAGTTGTCATTTCTAGATATGTATTAAAATAAAAAAAATCAAAATGTTTTATTCAATTTTATGCATCTGCTTTATGTAATGTTTTAGTTAGATATCTAGAATATTAAAAGTCTAACAACTCCTAGCTAATCCTTCTAACGAGAGTCTAGCTATGCCTTGTTACCCACCCGGATAACATTTTGATCAGAAACCATTTTTTATTATTGGAAAGTTATAATAAATATCATTAGAAAAATAAAAAATATTAAAAATCAATACAAACAGGGTTTATTTTTTGTATTTTTTGACTTTACCATCTTTAAATGTTCCAAAAGCTTCACCTTTAGATCCATCTTCTTGATTATAAGGATACATAATTTCATCAATTACAATGTAATCAATACCTTTATATTCGATGATATCAGACTCTTCTTCATTTTCCTCTTTATCCGGTTCTTGTTTTAATGTGTGAATATCAATTGGAAATGGGATTTCAATTTCATTTATAATATTAGGAGAAATTCTAGGATATGATGAACCATCTCCTCTTTCTTTAAAATATTCATTTAAATTATTAATAATATAGTTATATACAAATTTACTTAACATCTCTTTATTTAATATTTCTGTTTTACATCTTAAAATATAAATTGCACTAGATATTATTAAATTTTTATCATAATTTTGATTATTCATATATACAATTTTATTTTTATTTGGTCTTACACTACAAATTAGAATATCATTCACAATTGGATGTTTTTTTGCTCCTTGTGGTATATTTTGAATATCAATTTTAGTTGATTGTAAAATTTGATTATTAAAAATATCAGATATTTCAACATAATTTATAAAATTATTATTTATTAATTGTGATTTTGGATTTATTTCAAATAAATCCTCTAATTTTTTTAATTCATATCCTTCTGGACATTCAACTTTATAATCTTTATAATTTTTATAATTAAGACTATAATCTAAATCAAAATTTGGTTTATTACTCTTATTATATGTAATTTTAACTTCAGATAGTTGTTTATAAGTTGCACTACAAATAAATTTTGCTTGAACACCTTTACTTATATTTCCATCACTATCTTCAGAATCCTCTTTAATTTCATCTTTTAATTGAGTAATATCATGACCAACATCTTTAATATATTCAAAAACATCATTATTATTTTTCTTAACATCTAACTCATGAAAGTTAATCTTTTTAGTTTTACCATTATTCTTAAAAACAATGATAGATGTTTTAGTAGTTGTATTCTCAAAAGATTTAGCATCAACTGAAACAATATCAGTAACATTAAAATTATTGATTAAGAAACAACGTAATTTTGAATATTTGCCATCAAAGAAAACACCTTCTTTTAATACACCACAGCAAGTACCATCTTTTTCAAGTAAAGCCATTAATAAAATTAAAGAGCATGCTTCTTTGTCATTAAATCCAGTGACATCATCATATTGTTTAGTGAGTCCAACTTTAATTTCATTTTCTAAAAAGTCTTTATCAGCATTTAATTTCTCAATTTTATCTTCATCTTTTTCAGTCTTTAATTTACATACAATTTCGTCAATTAATGCTTTTCTAGTTTCAATATATTCAAAATTAGCATTATACTTAATAATTTTATCTGCATAATCTTTAATAAAATCACTGCACGTATCATAATTAACCTTTTGTTTTAAACCTTCTTTAACTTCATCTTCATTTTTCTTCTTAAGACTTAAATTTTGAATTTTAAGAAGATTATAATTATAAAGTTCTTCTTTATTTAAATCATAATCAATCTTATTTTTAGCACAGAAAGGTTTCATTTGTTTTTCAACAATGATCATTAAATCTGAATTAGACTTTTCAGAATATTTTTCTAGAAGACCTTTTGTTGTTTTATCACCTTTTAATAATTTATCTTTAAAAGTTGATTCTTTTTCAAATTCTTTTGTAAATCTAGATAATTCTTTATCATTTGTAATATCAATCTGTTTAGCAATATTTTTAATAATATCATCCATAACAATTTTATTATGTTCAATAATTAAATCGCGTTTCTTCATATCAGGTGTTTTACTACCTTTATCGCCACCATATGGTGGATTCGCAAAAATATATTTATACTGATTAGTAAATTCTTCTTTAAAAGTATTAGTTCGACGAAAATTATCATTTTTCTTAGGAAAATGTCCAGTCAATGAATAAAATTCAACACCCGCAATTTTAACAACATCTTCTGACATATCATAATGATGAATATTCATAAAATTATTATTTAATGACCAGTCAGGTTTATATTTATTTTTAATATAATCTACATATTGAAGTGTAAAACCACCAGAACCAGCGAATGGATCAATCATAGATGAAACAATCCCATCTTTATATTCTGGATTAACTAATTCCATACAAAAGTTAGTAATATGACGATCCGTAAAATAAGCACCTAGTTCAGAAATAGCTGTACTATCACGACCAATAAAATATTCATAAATTTTACCTTTTAAATCAAAGGAAATTGATTTAGATTTATTATCAGTATCATTATTACCAATTGGTAATTTATCAACTTTATTAAATAAATTTACACAAAAATTACGGTCTAAATCATCTGGTATTTGATGATAAATAAAGTATATAATATCAAGTGACCCTTTGTTATTTTTAATTCGTGAATTATCTAATTCTTTACATAACTTTTTATGTAATTTCTCAAGATCTTTAATTTTTTTATCTTCAAATAATTCACTAACCTCATCATATATATCTCGTATAACAATTGATAATGGATTTTGAACAGGCTTTTCATTTAATGCATAATGACGCAATTCATTAATTGCATCATAAATTTTTTCATGAAAACCAGGTTCATTAATATATTTTCTAATTTCTTTCCAATCACAAATATCACTTAATCCAAAACTTTTAGCATTACCATCAAGTAATTTAAGTGAATAAAATACATTAAAAATTTTCAGTGCAGTCATACCATAACCAGCACCTGAATTACGAATAAAATCATGAATACTATGAATGTATTCTCTTAATTGTTCTTTTGAATGAAAATCCATATCTTTTAAATGTAAAAGAATGTGTGATGTTTATATTAATTAAAAAAAGATTAATTTCAATTTTTTAAATTTAATTTATTTTAAAATTAATAATATTTCCAGCTTCTAGTTTAATAGAAATATCAAGAGAATAATTATTTACTTTTACCATATTTATAATTTCTTTCATTGTATTAGTCGAATTTTTATTTTGAATTGATATTTTTAATATTGGATTCCAATGATAACCATTAATACCATTCTCATTCGTAAGTTTAATATTAAATTTGGTATTCTTTATTATTTCATTAATTGGTATTGTTTCCCATATATTATTTAAAATTTGACGATATTTTTTTTTATCAGAAATAATTTTACCACCATTTTTAATAACACATTCTACAATTTCTGAATTAGCTAAATTTATTTTAACAAAAGAATCTTCACTAATATATGTCTTCTTTGGTTTTTCTTCATCTATTATATTAATTTCAAATAATTCATTAAAATCAACATAATCTGAATATAACTCTTCAGGCATTAATGGTAATTTATATTCATTCGATTTTCTATAATATTCTTTAATTGTTCTAATTGTTAATACATTAATTTTTAGTTTTAGTTCTAATTTTGTTTTAGGATATACTGAAGTATCAATACCTAGAAAATCATACCAACCTTTCCAAAAATGTCTAAATTCAAATGCTGGATTTGAAATAATTTTTAATTTTTCATATGATTCTTTATATTCAAAAGAACTTTTAATATTATTTTCCTTAACAATTGACTTCAAAATATTAAAATCAGCTAGTAATTTATTTGGTTCAGAAAGTTTAATCTTCTTTTGTAAAATAGTATCAAACTTACTTATAATATCTTTCCAATGTAATTTATTAATATTAATTGAAATCTCATTATTATTAAAATTCAAATGAATCATCTCATTATCTGGATCAAATTTTATTATATTTCTTAATTCAACATATTTATCATAATTTGTTTGAGGATTATCAGTTGCTATATCTTCCGATAAGTTTTGTAATGAAACATAATATCCAATTATCTTATCCACAAAATCTTTCTCATAATCTTCATACTTATAAATACCATCAATTACAATACCACGTAGTTTTTTCACATTCAGATCTTCATCTTTACGTAAAACACGACCAATACTTTGAATAAAAGGAATACAACCACGTTTTATAACACCATCTAAAAACATACACGCATCTAGTTTTTGAATATCAGAACCTTCACGATGTTTATTTGCACAAAATAATATAGATTTACCAGCTGATTTTTTAAATTCTTCATAATCTTCATCACCATTTTTAGAAGTATCTAGATAAAATTTAAAACCATGTAATGAAGCTTTCTGTTTATGATTATGTTCAAATAATTCTTTCCATTTTTCAGCCAATTCAATCTTACCACACCAAGCAACAATCTTTTTATTAGGTAGTTTAGGAATTATATTATTTAAAATCTCAAACACAGTACCTAATTCATATTGCATTTTATCCTCATCTTTTTTTAAATCCTTTAAATGTTTTAATTCAACATGATACCAATAAAATTCAGGTGGTAATATTAAATTCTGTTGAATCGCATAAATCATATTATAATTTGTCAATAACTTCAAATATCCATTCGAATCACCATAGATTTCCAGTAACTTATCTTTATCATTCTTACCTGTACGAAGAGGTGTCGCACTAAAACCAACTATTGGAATATCATATTCCTTTGCTTTTAATAGAAATTGATTACAACGTTCACTAGATGTATTATGACATTCATCGTGTAAAATCAATGTTATATTATCTTTCATCATATCATATTTATTAATATCAGCCGTTAAATAGGCACGATTAATAACTAGAACAGTCGCTTTTCTAGATTCAACTAAATTATTCATCCAATCATTTTTCTTTATAGTGACTCGATTAATAAAATCAACATTCTCTAAATCAGCTATTCCTTTCTTTTTCCACTTCAAAATATTATATTGATTCGGTTCATTACCATTTTTCGAAAAATCAAACAAATCTTTCAGAATATTAACTCTTTCCGTAAATAGAATGATTTTAGTTTTATTTTTATATTTTTTAAAACCATAATCAATATAATGAAGAATAATATTAGTTTTACCACATCCAGTTGCTTGACAATGGATTCCAGTTTCATAACCTTTTTCCTTTAAACGGTCATATGCTTCTTGTTGATTAATTCTAGGTGTTTGTTTTTCAATAATTTCATTTGGATCCGGTTCTGGTTCTGGTTCTATTTTTTCAACTTCTACATAATTATTATCATATTGTGTTTTAATGATTTGATTCACAATCATAAAATTAAGACATTTTTTAAATATTAAATCAAGATTTTGAGATGTTGTGATCTCTTTATTTTGTAATCTAGTTATAATTTTATCATATGGATATTGATTTGTGTATTCATCCACACGTTTTATAATAGATTTACAACAAGCATTCACTAAATTAGGCTTCGTAATGATTAATTCTTTCAAATCATTTGGAATGTTTTTATGTGTAAATCTTAAATGTTTTAATATTTTATCTGGATTCTCAATCCCATCTTCTCTTAATTCAGAAACCTGTTCAGTTATTTCCTGAACAATAATGAATAATTCGTCACTATTCATTTTATTAATAAAACAAAAAAATAAAAAACTAATTCAATTTTTCAAATAATCCTGATATCTTTTCTTTAGATTATTAACTAATAAAAGGTCTGTATAATTTAACTCTACTTTAATACCTTCATATTTTTTAATTTCACCAACATCAATATTATTCTTAACTTCAATCATAAATGTATCTGGATTTATAGCCCATTTATATTTATCAAAAGTGTTATGAATATTAGATTTCAATAATAATCCATTACTAACGAAAAAATTATGTTTATCTTCTTTATATGGAATAATATGAGCTGCTTCTAATTCATCTAGACAATGTGTTCCTGTAATAATACATTTGCCATATTTTTGTATAAGTCCTTCTCTAAAAGTTGATTGTGATCGTCGTGTTTCGGATTGACTAGAAATAATCTTATAATTTTGGAAAATAGTTTCAATTAAAAAATCTAGATCATATTCCATTTCATCATAATTTTCGTAATCAAAATAGGTGTAATCTAAATCTTGGGTGTAAATAATGCCATTCGGACATTGGTCTTTTAAATAACTTTCGAGTAAGTTCATTTCACATATTATATAATTCAATATATGTTTATATTTTTTTAGTTAACAAAAAATTATAGTGATTTGTTTCAATTAGTTATTTAAATCATTCTAGATATATAACTACTTTAACAAAATAACCTTCGGATGTACTGTTATGAATAGTTAGATATCTAGAATAGTAAAAGTCTAGCTAAGTCTTCGTAGTATTATAACGAAAGTATAGCTATGTCTTGTTACCACCAGGACCCTATTTTGGGTTGATAACATTTTGATCAGAAACCATTTTTGATTATTGGAAAGTGATAATAAATATCATTAGAAAAATAAAAAATATTAAAAATCAATACAAATATGTTTTATTTTTTGTATTTTTTGACTTTACCATCTTTAAATGTTCCAAAAGCTTCACCTTTAGAACCATCTTCTTGATTGTAAGGATACATAATTTCATCAATTACAATGTAATCATCACCTTTATATTCGACAATTTCAAGTTCTTCTTCATTTTTTTCTTCTTCAGGTTGTTCTTCAATTATTTCTTCTGATTGTGTATTATTTTCAGATACATTTTCATTCGTTTCTTCTTCTACTGATTGAATTGGTGATTTTATAATTCCAGTAATAAATTGTTGAGCTTGCTTTTTATTTTGCTCAATTTCCTTTTCTAGTTGTTTAATGAGTGTATCATTATACTCACAATATTCAACAATTTCTTTTTGACGTTCAAGTGATGGAATTGGGATAATTAAATTTTCAAGTATTCCTTTTGTTATGTTTGGAATTCCAACACCAGTTTTTAATTTATCTAATTTTTCATTATTTGATAATATATAATAAACATATTTCATTAAACATTTATCTTTAATATCAATTACAAATATATGGTCTGATGGAAAGAATTTACCTTCTGTTAAAAAGCAATTACCAATTGTTCCATTACGAGCAGTTAATATATAATAACCATCATATAAATACTCATCTGTATAACCAGTAATTGAACCAGTACCATAATAAGGATATAATGTACCTGTTTTATTATCATTGGGTTTATTTTTACCAGTTTTTATAAATTCACATAAATCACCTAATTTTTTATTTTCATTATCATCAAATATTTTTTGATTTTTCAAACAAAACTCATTCAACATTTTTAATTCTGAAATTTTCTCATTGCTTGTTTTGTTTGCTTTCTCATATATAAAATCTAAATATTTTACGATTTCTTGTTGACGATCAAGTGGTGGGATAATAATTTTTAGTTGTTCCAATGATTTTTTATTTAATGATCCATTACCAAGTATTCCAGAACCAAGTTTTGAAAAGTCATTAATAGTCAAATAATAATATAAATATTTATTCATTAAAATATCATTATTTTTACTAACTATCCCAGCAATAGCTTCATTTGTATATAATGGATTACCTACAATAGCAGTTTTACCAATACTTAATTTAAATGAGAATAAAACAGTTTCTTTTATAAATAATTTTACACTACTGTTTTTAACACCTAAATCTGTTATCTTTTCTTTAGTATCATAAATATATCCTCCATTTAATTCTCTAACAGAAACCCATAAATTAGTCCCATTTTCATAATATTGATTATTACTTCTTGATGGTGTTCCACCAATATCAAACTTGCAAACTTCACCAAGTGTTTTTACTACTACACCATCTTCATATTTTTCTTCTTCAGTTTCATCCTTCATATATTCAGCATAATTTAATGAATATGAATTATTCACAATTTTTTCAATTGGAACTTCAACTAATAGATTTTTAACATCTTCGTATGGATTGTAATCATAAAATTTAACATTGTAGGTTTGGAGTGTTTTTGAAAATTTATAAGTTCGACCGGTTTCTTTTTGTGTTTTTGAAGTATTAATTTTAGTTTCTAAAACATCAGTCCCTTCCTTCTTCTTAATAAAATAGAATACACAGGTTTTAATACTCGTATATGTGAAAATACCAGATGGTAAATAAATGATTTCTTTTAAATCACAAGTTTTCATTAAATATTCACGAATATTAACTAATGTTGTATTAGTTTTTGAAAATAAATCTTGACCATCAGGCAAGACAACAGCACATTTACCATTAATTTTTAACATATAGATAATGGCTTGAATAAACAATGAAACAGCATTATCTGTTTTAATTGGTGTATATTCATTTTTCAATGTGCTTGTAAAATCATCATATTTCAATCCTTTAATACCAAAGGGAGGATTAGCTAATATATTGTCAAACTTACGTTCAATAGGTGTTCTAATACTATCACCACAATCTAATTTATCAAATATATAACCTGAAGAAATTAACATATTAGACATAGCTAATTGATATGTATCTGGTTCAAGTTCTTTACCATATAAACCTTCATCTTTAATAAATTTCCAATCAGGTTTAATATTTTTTGTATTTGCTTGATTGAGAATGTAATTCAAATATGTAATTAAAAATCCACCAGTTCCCATTGTTGGATCACAACAGGATTCAATCTTACCATCTTCTTGAATTTGTGGATTAATCAGTTTTACCATCATTTTTTTAACTAATGGTTGAGTAAAGAATTGACCTAATACTTTACCAGTCATAATATCTTGAATAACTTCTTCATATGAATTACCTAGAACATCATATTCTGTATGTGATAAATCAGCCTCATTTATTTTATCAATTAATCTTTTATAGGTTGATTGATGTTTAATATCAAACCCTTTATTTTTAATAAAAATTTTATTTGTTGAAGGATGAACAGATAAAATATATTTCCATACTTTTGACATTAAATTAGGAACATCAGTTTCTTTCTCTTTAGCAATATTACTAAATCTAACTAAAGATAATAATCGTTTTTTATTTTGTTCAAAAACATCATCAGTATAGTCTTCTTTTAATTTATTATATTCATAATTATCAATATCAATTTCATTACCGATTCTTTTTTCAAGTAATTTTAAAATTAATAGATATGATAATGTACGCAATGCCTTTTCACCTGTTAAACCTTCATTATCTCTCAAAATATTTAAACAACTCTTAAAAAGATTGGTTAATCCAGATTTTTCAACTGTTTTAATCTCTTTTTTAATTGTTAATTCTTGAATTTCAGGAATAGAAATACAAGGTGATTTCTTATTTTGATGTCTAGTATAATCACTTTTCTGATTAAATACTTTTTTACATAATTCGCAAATATATTGTTTATGATTTGAATCCATTTGATCTCTTTAATTTATATTAAGAAAAAAAAACTTATATTCTTTATTTTCAATTTTATTTTTAAAAATTAAATAAAACGCATTTTTTACGTATCGCTATAAAAGAGTCGAAATTTTCTTTTTAACTGAGTGAATTACTATTAAATCTCTTAATTCATTTACATTATAATAATCAACCCATAAACAACTTGGTGGAAATTTAACATCTAGAACACATAAATCACAACATATTACAGATAGATCTAAATTATTTTTTTTCAAATCTTGATATTTATTTAAATATTCTTGAACTTTATTTTTACAAGTATCTAAGTCATAATATTTTCTTTCAATATTTAAATAATCAATCCAGTTAGTAAATTGACCATTATATACTATTTCTGGCTCATTTGTCAATCTATTGTCAATTTTACATAATTCAAAATATTCTGTCTTACTTTTTATATTTTTTTCAATTAATATCTTCCTAGCTTTTTCATATGTTATATCTAGAGCACGTCTATTTATAGTTTTCAATCTTAATTTTTGTGTTAATTCTTCATCATATTCTTCTATCTCTTCATTTATTTTGATACCTGATTGGGATATTTCATATTTACAAATTTTAATACAATATACCTTAATTTTTTGTGTAATAGATTCATCTTCTAATCCCATTTGGTAAATAATTTCTCTAACTTTTTTCAAATCTTGATTATTATTATCTAACCAATCATCTTTATTTAAAATAGGTAATATGATCTTTGTTATTTTATTCGGTTCAAGTTTATTTTTTCTACTAGCTCTTAATGCCGATTGAACAATACGAATATTTGAACTCATATTTTCAGCAAAGACAACACCATCCAATAAAGGAAAATCCCACCCTTCTCCTAAACAATAAACACAAGTTATTATACCATTTTTACTATTTTGGAAACTCTTAATAATTTTTTCTTGTTCAGTTTTATTCATTTCACTATCATAATTTGAATAATATAGTTCAGAAATATTAAAATAGTTATTTTCTAGTAATAATTTGATATATTTAACTATTATTTCTGAATTATCCATATTATTAGCATAAATTAATAAATGATGTGTAGTACTGTTCACAATACTTTTTAATGCAGCAAATGCACTCAAGAATAATCTTTTATGGTTATCGGTATTTTCAATAAAATCACTAGATAGTTCATCTTCATTTGCAATGATTGTTTGGATCATATAATCACAAATTATATTTTCATTAATTGCAGATGATAAATTTTTTTTATCAATAATATTACCAAAGTAATTAATATTATCATTTGAAATGATATTATCATTCATTATATCATTATCTTCTAATTGTTTTAGTGTAGCTGTTAGTGAAATTTGTTTTTGTGAAGGAATATTTAACATTTGAATATATGATTTAGTTGTATTAGATAATTTCATATTATAACTTGTTAAATGATGTACTTCATCCAATATTTTCATTGAAAATTTAAAATTAATATTCTGTACAGCTGTATTTATTTTATGGGATGAAGAATATGTTGTTATTATAATACTTCTATGATGACCATACTTTTCTAAAAAAGATTCAATGTCTTTTATTTTCATATTACTAGATACCATTAAATATGGCATATCTTGAAATAATTTTTTTATAATATCTCCCCATTGTTTTAATAATAATTTATTTGGTACTCCGATAATGATTGTCGATGATTCTAATTTTTGTGTAATCCATAATGAAATTAATGTTTTACCCACTCCACACATTAAAACTAATAATCCTTTATCATATTTATTAAAATGATCTAATGATTTATTAATTATAATTTCTTGATCAGCTCTAGGTATATAATTGACTATTTCTTTATTTGTTTTTTTTATTAATTTCTCTGATTTATTATTTATTAAATCTGTATCTTTTCTAGGTACTATTTCTACATCTTTTTTTTTTATTACAATATCTAGAACTCGATCTTTTTTTTTATCTATTATTTTTTTTATATAATGAGATCGAATTAAATTATCAACTTCATTTTTTGAAAGAACTTTAAATTTAATATTTGTCTTTTCTAGGAATGGAATTATTAGTTCAATAATTTTTTTATTATAAAATTCACTTCCACCATCAAATTTAATATGAAATCCTAAACTATTAAAATATTTTTGTAACAGTTTTTCAACTAATGTTACACTTGAATTATTCATTTCAATTACTAATTCAAAATAACCACGTTTTATTTCACCTGTTGCATATACTCCATCTCTACTAGGAATATTATCAGCTTTTCCCAATTTACAACAATTATATTCATCATATGATGAATGATTTCTTACATAAATATAACCTGGTGTATCCATTTGTATAGTTATATTAAAATATAATATTATATTCAATAAATCAATTTTTATTATTCGTATTTCTGCGGTGATAACATTTGGTTAAGAAACTGAAAAACAGATGTGATAATCTCATCTGTTTTCAACGGATGCAAATAAAAAAGTCTATTTTTAGTATTTTAGACATTCTAGATAAGATTAATGTTCATAAAACTAATCTTTTGGATATGATGTTATTATATTGGTTATAATTTTAATGAAATAAAAAATGTACAAGTTTTTAGTCCATTTTTTATTTTTAATAAAATCTTAAAAATTAAATTATTTTATTTGATTATTTTTTCTTCTAATAATGCTTTAATATATTTATTTTTTTCTTCTAAAGTTTTAATATATTCTTCTTTTTCTTCTAAAAATTGTTTTTTTTCTAAAAATGATTGATGTTTTTTAGTTTCTCTATGATGAGCTTGATTAAAAATAGAAATATCACAATTACATAATTCACAATGATATTTTTTATCTTTATTTTTTTTAAAAAATTGTTTATGATATTCACGTGTTGTTTCTGTGTAAACTTTTTTATCGTGTTCCATTTTATATTATATATACTAGTTATTTTATATTTTTATTCAATTTTTTTATATACATAAATATATTTTTAAATCATTTATATTAAATATTTTTGTTTCACCTTTTTTAGTATGAAAACCTTTCTGTATACCTGAAATATTTAAATGTTTTAATCTAATACCAAATTGAACAGATGTTATTTTATAATCTGGATTATTATTAGTACACCATTCCATAAATAATTTATATATATCTCTAGATTGGAAAGTTATAATATCTTTATCAATATTTTCAATCGTAAAATCATATAACCATAATTCGATCGGATTTTTTGATAATTCTTTCAAATCATTTTGGTAATTAGTTGAAGGTATTGATAATAAGTTAAATTTATCTATATTTGGTATTTGTTTAAAATACTCGTAACAAGTTTTTATAATATTTATATCATCCAGTAATGAATATAACATAGTAAAATATTCTTTATTTTTACATTTTTCATCACTACTGCGAATTATTAATTTTCTTCTATCATCTTTAGATGTTTTAATTGGTTCTTGTTTATTAGTAGTAATTATAAATCTATGATATGAATTTATTTCATATTGTGGTGAACCTTTATTATTTATTGTTAATTTTGAATCGGTTATTAATGCTTTAATTTGTCCTTCACATTGTATTGTATCTTTTTTTGATAATTCATTTAAATTTATTAAAAATGTATTTGCCATCCGACCATTAAAATCACCCCATACATCACGATTTGGACAAGCTGTTTCAAATATTTTTTCATTACCTAACATTTCAGTAAGCAATTTTATTAAAGCTCCTTTACCTGCACCTTCTTCTGATATTAAAACAGGACATATTGATTTAATAGCTGGATATTGAATCATCTGTGCAATCCATTGTATAAAATAATTATATACATCCTCATCATGATTACATAATATTTTTATATGTTTTAATATTATATCTAATTCTTCTGGATGCGGGATATAGTCTTTAATAAATTCCATTTTAAAAGGGATCCAAGTATTAAAAATATTATCTGGACACTTTATACCTGGTGGGAAACATCCAATATCTTCATAATTTCTTTGATTTGGATTATTTCTAAGCCAATCTTTAATAAAATTATGTGATGTTAATATTTCATTGTTTGTCTCTTTATAATATATCATATTTTCATATGATATTAATAATGTACTCTTTGACATAGGTATTATTTTGTCAGATGTATGTTTTATAAAAAATCCTTTGTTTTTTATTTTACAATGAGTTTCTTCAAATATTTTTGATAGTTCTTCAAATGTGTATTGCTTTTCTTCTTTAATATTATTAACATAATCAATGATATCTTGATGAATATATTTGTTTTTATATTTTTTCCAAATCATTTTAATATTAAATCCAGTTTCATCTAGGATTTTATTATTTAATTGTTGCAATATATCATTTAAAAAGAGATCAGTATGTTCATTATCTCTTTTAAAACATATACCATCAAATTCTAATGCATAACATCTTGGTTTAATGATATTATTTTTTAATAAAAATTTATAACATATATAAATAATATCATTTTCGATTGCACCACACCAATAACTCATGGTTCTGTTTTTTAATTTATGCTCATTGATTAATTCACCTTTAATTTTATTTGTTAATTCTATATTATTTAAATATACTAAGTCAATAACTTTTTTACAATCTGATATAAAACCAGATACAAAAATATGTTCTATATTTGTTTTTAATTTTATTGATTCAGAATTCATTAATTCTATCCAGGTTGTATGATTTCCACCATATATTGCTATATTAAATATATCTTTAATATTGTCTTCTGATAATATATCAACTGTTGAATAATATTCAATTAACTCATTAAATATTTTATCAGAATTTTTTAAATATTCTTCAAAAAATTCTAATTTTATATTATTTTTTTTTGCAACATTATAAATAATTGATGCGTGTCCTTTTACCATATCTAGGTCTATCCAATTTAAAAAATAGAATAAAGTATGTTTAATGTGCCTAGAAACACTAATCGGTGAAATACTTTTATCTGGATAAAAACGACCAATATTATGTCTTTGGTTGTGTGATATTTCAAGCATATGAGATTGTTTATTAATTTTATTAAGAATTGGTTCTAATAATTTTTTACGATTATCGGTGAAGTTGTTATTATTACTATCATAGCAAGCTTTTAATAAATGGTAGTTTAATTTTATATTAAAATTACCCTTAAATGCATTATATGTAGGAAGTTTATTTAAATTTATTGTCCAATTTGTTAAAAATTTCATTCTTTTATATTATATAATATATTTTATTTCTTAAGTCTTTTTTAAAACTTAATATTTATAAATAGGTGAGAGGTGAGGGGTTGAAACTCATTTTAAGGTTAATTTGATTTTTTTAATTATTTTTTTTTTATAAAAAAAAATATTATTTTTTTCAAGTAATATTATTTCAACCCCTCACCCCTCACCTCTCACCATTAACATTCATTTTTTAGAATTTGATTAAAATAATTTGACTAGCTTCATTTTTAGATATGACACCTTCGGTGAAAAAGGTGCGTCCCCTATTTGCGGTAGGTATTTAAGATTTCTTTATAACTTATCCGCAAATAAGGGACACCCTCGTTATCAGCATCAAACCGTATCTAAAATCAATGATTTTTATTTTTAACAGAAATATTTTATTTTTTTATAATTCTAGGTGCATAACTAGAATTAACAAAATAACCTTCGGATATAGTGTTATGATTAGTTAGATATCTAGAATAGTAAAAGTCTAACAACTCCTAGCTAAGCCTTCGTATCGAAAGTATAGCTATGTCTTGTTACAATCCCGGACCCTTTTTGGGTCCGATAACATTTCAATCAAAACCCCGAAAAAGATATTAGGTGATCCAGATGTTTTCCCTGGGGAAAATAAAAAAGTCTATTTTAACGGTCACAAAAAGGTTTCGGGTGGGTACATATATTTTTTGTTAAAAGTTTCTTTCAGCGGAGCTGTTTACCAGAAGGATTATGTAAGACATTCTGGATCAAATTTATATTTCTAGATATTCATAACAAATCATCCTTCTGATAAGGTGTTGTGTATCTAGAAATAGTTAAACTAAAAAATAAAATGAAGAAAAATCATTTTAATTTTTTTTGATCTAATCAAGGAAGAAGTCTTCCATTCATTTTAAGTGGATTTTTATAACCGTATAATTCTTCTAATTTATGACTAATTCTATTAAATTCAAGAATTATTAAATCTCTCTCATTTTCCAATATATTTTTATTTTTAATTATTTCAATAGATAAATCTGGATATTCTTTTCGAATCTCATCTTCTGTCATTAACATAAAATTAGTATAATCACTATGAAACTTTTCCATTGATATTCTAAGAAGTAGTTTATCAAGATTAGCCATAGCTAGTATTTTGGTCGTTAATATTTGTTTATCCTCTTGTTTTTTTTTTGTTTTTTTTGGTAATTTTCTATCATATGTTGTATCTAAAATATCTAGTGGTCTAGGATTACCCTTTGGGAATTCTGTAATTCCACTAAATTCACCTTCATCAATTTGATTACCTTCATTACCTTCTGCAGGTTTCTTTTTAGGAATCTTATAATCAGCAAGATAAATTCTAGTACGTGCTTCTTGCAGATGCCTTGCGTGATTATTATTCCTATTATAAGTTGCATTATTAGATTGTAAAAAAGGATGGTCCTCACGACGAGGATGTCTGGCTGGAGGCAAGTAAGATTGTCCTCTAGTATTATTTATAGTTGGTGTTCTAATTCTAACGGTTTTTTTTAAAGATCCTTTTGTTGCGGCAGCTTTATTAGACGATTTTAAATTTGTTTTAGGTGGCATTTATTTTTTATTTATACATAAGAATTTATTTATGGAGTCATAAAAAACCATTTAATTATCTGATAATCTACTTTTTAGCAAACAATTTATTTTTTATGTGGAATTATATAATGGTAAATACACATCAAATAATGTCCAATCATTAATAAGATTGTTTTGAATATAAGTTCTATATCATTTTCATAATAAATTATATTGTTTATGGTACCATTTTCATTATATGATGTATATTTACCATTTTTTTTACCATTTACATAAGTACAGATAGATTCTAAATTACCATTTTCATAATATGATTTAAATAGTCCATTTTTTTTATTATTGTAATAGATATAAACATATTCTAGATTACCATCTGGAAAATATGAGTGTGATGGACCATTTTTTATACCATTTACATATGTATTCGTATATTGTAAATTATTATCCACATTATATATTTTAGAAATACCGTGTTTTTTTCCATTAACATAATTACAAATTGACCATAATTGTCCATTTCTACGATATTGTTTATATTCTCCTTCATAATGATCATTGATTACAAAAACTTCTGAAAATAATTTACCTGTTTCGTAATATTCTCGTTCCATTTTACTTTTTAGGAAAAAGTAAAATCAAAAAATACACTTAGTTTTTTACGAAAAAGTAATATCAAAAAATACACTTAGTTTTTTACGAAAAAGTAATATCAAAATGAAAATCAATTTTAATTTTATTGATATGTAAAAAATGATCTAAAATAATTATTTAGTTATGAATTTGGAAAACACCATCCCAATTTACAAAAACTTTTTTTAACATTTCAATGTGATCTAGACTAATTTCTTGTGTATTTTTAATTCCGATAGCTGTTATCATTGATTTCAAAAAGCTCATTTTTTCAACTTTTTTCAAGAAATTACTTAGTGATTCATCTGTTAAACTAATATTATAGAAATTTAGATAATAATTTTCAAATAATCCGAATGGATTAATTATTGTATCAAGTGGTATAGTCATTTTATATGTTTAATATATATTTTTTTTATATCAATTAAAAATTAAAGCAAAAATGACTAGACTCTAACAAATATACCAATAATATGTTTAACTGAATTACCATTTGGGTTTAAAGTTGTATAAATATGTATTCCAGGTAATCCAGCTGTGATAGTATCTGGTTTTCCAATTTCGTGATCCCATATTTTAAATAATTTTTTTGTTTTGTGATCAAAGATGAAATCATAAAGATGATCTTTAATATTTTCAGTTGTTGAATATGTATTTCTAATGGTTGTTATTTTATTATCATTATTAGATTTACTACTGGATATTGATTGTAATTGATCTAAAATTATTTTACGATCTAGAATATTATTGAAGATAGATAATGATAATTCACCACCTCCTAAATATTTTTTACGTATTGATAATTTTCTATGATTTAATTTGTTTTTTTTATTAATTCTAGTTAATATTTTTCTCATATTTTTTAATTATATTTTAGAAAGAAAAAAGAAAATAAACAAAATGCTAGATAAAAATATAATAAGATGTTGTCTACATTATTTCGATATATTCCTAAAAAATCTTTTAGTGATATTATTATACCTAAAACTCAATATACTTATTGTGATTTAGTTTATATTGAAACTAAAGAAACATTACATTTTGGTAGTGTTAGTAAATCCAATATTGAAAGAACATATGATAATTATTTAGATAATTTATATATGTTAGAAATTCGTAATACTATTAGAACTAAATCAGATACTTTAATTTATGAAAAAATAAATATTAGTATGGATAGATATAAAGAATATAATCTGAATACTAATTATGTATTATCTGTATTTAATATTGATAATAATAAAATGAAGTTTAATTTAGAGATTTCTAATTATAAAATTCAAGAATATGCACTAGATTTGTCAAAATATTTAAATAAAGAAACAGATGAGTTATATCAATTTATTCAGAAAGAAATAAAAAATTGAATATAATATTTTAATGTGTTTTTATAAATATTGAAAATAAATGTCATTGCAAAAAATCTCTAACATTCTTAATAACAAAACCATTAATCTAAATAAAAATATTAAATTATGGGATTCTTATAAAAGTGTCTATGAATTAGGAAATTTACATTATACTGGATTATATACTAAAAATAATAATAAATATTATTGTAGTAATTATACGAAACATCAAGAGATGATAATCTATCTAAAAAATAAATTATCAAATAAAGATTGTGATATGTATAAACTGAATCAATGGATTCATTTTGTGAATCAAAAATTCTTTAATCCAGAATATAAAATCAATCAAATTAATATGCATTTAAATATTTCAGATGTTCGATCATTAACATCACTTCTTCAACCTTCTCAAAATATGTTTGAAAGTATTCATCTAAGTAATATAAATTTAAAATATGCGGATAATTTAATTGATTTTTGGTTGAAATCTAAGGAAGATAATAATCGTAACGTAGAATTTGATGATATTACAGTTAATAATAAAAATGATTATAATCCAGATTATATTTGTAATATTGTAAATACATTAGAAAAATATAAACCAAATGACATTAAACTGAATTTGTCTAATATTACAGGTACTAGTAATATTTCCGAATCATTAGTATATCCTAATTTTAATAAACTTATTTTTGGATTTTCGTGGTATATTAATAATACTGTTAATATTAATTATAAAAATTGTAATGATATTAGATATTTTGATGATAATACTAAGTTCTTGTTCTTTAATCGTAATTTTATCTATTATACTGATATTGTAAATAATAATACATTTAAAAATATTGAGACTTTTAAAAAGAATCTAGATTGGTTATATGATTCTTTACCACACAATGACTTATATAATAAATGTTATCATAAAAAAGTGTATCTTAAATACACTCAGGATGCTAAATATAACAAGACACAATTTGATAAATTTTGTCAAGATTTATTAAAAATTAAAAATGAATTAAATATTAAATTTACATTATATGTTCCAAAATATTATGATATTTCATATATTTACATTAATAATAATCTAATCCAATATTATTGATTTTATATATAATATTTTAATTCTTTATTTTTTTTACTTTTTTTTTTACTATCAATGTTTTTTTTATTATTTATTATTGTATATTTTCTTTTATTAATATTTCTAAAACCACCTGTTGGTTTTGGTGGGCGGTATGTAAGAGATCTTCCTGTTTGAGCTAAATATGGAGGTCCTTGTGGTTGATGACCATATGTCATTCCTGGTGGATTATATAATTGATACGTTTCTAACGTTTGTGCAGCAACTCCAGGAGGAAGATATGTCATTGGTGCAGCAACTCCAGGAGGAAGATATGTCATTGGTGCAGCACCTAGTCCTTGATCTGGATATGTCATTGGTCCTGCGTACCCAAATCTATGGGATTTAGTATGTCTAGGGTTTGTATATAATTTTTTATAAGCATTTTTATAATCAATAACTTGATGATTAATATTTTTTTTATTAATAAACATTTCATATATTTCACTTATTTTAAGATTTAATTTATAATTATCTTCAATCATTAAAATATTAAGTATATCTAAATGAGATGGTTCTATTATATAAAACTCATCATTAATTTTTAATAATGCACTTACGAACCATCTAATATAATCTTTTGTTAAAAAACAAGTTCCATATTTTAATAATAATATAAGTAATATATAATCATCTGATTCTGATCCATATTCGGTACAATTTTCAATACGTGGTATTTGTAAAGCTGGTGGTGATGGTGGTGATACCCTTGGTTTAAATGCGGTAGCTTTAGGATTTAACCCTTTTGTTACTGGTTTAAATGCGGCAGCTTTAGGATTTAACGTACTAGTTGTTGCTGGTGCCGCTGCTGCTGCTGCTGGGCTACTAGTTGTTTCTGGTGCCGCTGCTGGTGCTGGGCTACTAGTTGTTTGTAATCCATAATTAATATATGTTACATTTGAATTTATTAATAAACAATATACAGATACTGTCTTACTTCTTCTTTTTGTAATATCATATAATTTAATGTTTATAGGTGAATTATAAGATGTTATTTTAGTTCTTAAGGTTTCAAGCTTTATAATATAAGTTTTTAATATGGATTTATTAAAAGGTGTTTCAAATTTAAATATATGATTTAATATTTTTGATTCAAAATTTGAAATAATACTTTTTTTTTTTGTATCGGATAAATTTATATATATACCGTCATTTTCATTATACAAATAATATACATTTCCTGGTGTATTTTCTAACACATTTATTCTAGTGATTAATATATTTATAAAATTAATAAAATTATGTCTATGAAAAGTTATAACAACATTATCAAAAAGTAAATCTGTTCTTATTTTATATGTTATTAAAAAATTAATAAAATGTAATGTAGATTCAACTAAATGTATTAAAGCATTACTGTTTTCAAGGGGGCGTACATTTCTTAAATAATTATCCTGGTCTAAAGCTGGATCAATTGATTCTTTAATTAATGTATCTAATATTAAATCACTTAAATCTTCTCCTAATTCAGAATTATTAAAATTAACTAAAGAATATCCTATATTTTGACCATCTACAAATAAATTATGTCTATTTGATAAAATAGGTGTAAATAAATTATTAAAATCTTCATTAGATTGATTAAAATAAGATTGTTTAGGTTTCATTAATATATCTATCAAATCTATAAACAAAAATTTATTTTCTAATAAATGTTTAGTGTATCTAAAACCACACATTTTTTTTGATATAGATTCTTGTGTAGAAATACCTCGTGTAGAACCTTTACTAGCAAAAGATTCTACAATATCCATAAATAATTTAACACTATAATTAGTATTACTATTTCTATTAATATTTAAATATGAATAATATTTTTTTAAATTATCGATACTTTTTGCATATTCATAATAACTTATAGCACCAGTAAAAATTTTTTCTTTTAATTTATTAATTTCTGATGATGTTGTTGCATTTTTTAATTCAGTCTTTATTTGTTCATTTTGAGGTAAATCTAAAAATTCAGTTATCCTGGCGTCAATAAGTGCTTTATGGTTTCTTTTATATGCTCTTTTTAATCTTTCACTATTTTTTATATTTTGTTCACATTCTATTTTAATATTAATTGGTTCAGTACTAATATTTGTAGCATTTGTACCTGTTTCATCCCAATAAATTATTGGTACATTCAATGGTTCTTCTGAACTATTTGGAATAACACCTGTAGTTTCTAAATCATGATTAATTTCATATTCATTATCTAATAAAAATAAAAATTTATTATCCGTTGATGTATTATTAAAAAAACTTTTTGGATTATTTATAGAAGTACTTATTATATTACCATTAACTGATTTTTTAGGTGTTGGTTTTAAAAATAAAAAACCATTATTTGGAATATCTGTTGCCATATTTTTTATGTATTACGAGTATTTATATATATATAATATATTATTTAGTATTTTTTAATTTAAAATACCATATAAAAATTGATTAATATCAATTAATATTAATTGATATAAAGAAAGATTCAAATGTCGATTAAACAATTAAATGAAATGCAAACAGAAGCACGCTTTTTACGAATGATGGCATTTAAATCAAATTATACAAATCAATATATTATGGATACACTTTCTGAGCTTGAATCAAATATAGATAAACTATATACCGAATTAAACAAAGAATCAATTATTTATTTGGTTAATAATGTGAAAGTTATTTATGAAACAATTACTGAGTTTTTTAAAATGGCATTTATTGGATTAGATATTGTATTATCATCAATTAATCAAAAAAATGTAGATAAAATTATTTTAGTTTTTAACAGAATTTCAAAATACATTAATAAAATTAAACTTTTTATGAATAATAATACTTTTTATAAGAAAAATATTCAAGAAGTTATAGATATTATGAATGAAATGAAAATTAGTTTTGACTTTAATCTTCTAGATAATGAATCTAAAAAAATATTTCAAGAAAAAGTATTAAATCAATTGTTATATGAAAATTATGAGCTTTTCGATACGTGTAATAATTCGATTAATTCATTATTTTCTGCATATGATGATTCAAAATTAAATATTAATCAATTAATGTCATCAGTTAATCAGATTCTTGATAAAATCAGCAAAACAATTGATTCCACAATCTCTAATATTTAATATTTATTATAAACCATATCTTTCCATATAGTATATTTTTTATTTAATATTTTTTTATAAAAAATTGAAATAATATAAAATCAGTTTTAATTAAACAATTAAATTAATAGAAATGCCACCTAAAAAAACTCCTAAAAACTCAGATGAAGATTCTATTGTTAAAAAAAAGACAACTAAAAAAAATGTGGAAGAGGTTGTAGATGATAAAAAGAAAAAAGTTAAGAAAACACCACCAGCATCAACACCTGAATCAGATACAGTCTATAGTGGTAAACACGTTATTATTGTTGAATCACCTAATAAAATTAAGAAAATCACTGAATTACTTGATAAAATTAAGAAACATCCCAATTTTAATAAATGTGAATTCAAAGTTGTTGCTAGTTGTGGTCATATTCGCGAAATTGACAAAAAGAATGTTGGTATTTCCCTAGAAACATTTGAGCCACAATATTTTATTAGTGATTCTAAAAAACATATTGTACACGATCTTAAAGATGAGATCTCAGATGCTTCTATTGTTTGGTTAGCTGCGGATGCGGATCGTGAAGGTGAAGCAATTGCTTGGCATTTAATGGATGTTCTAAAATTAAAAGATGAAAAGTATCATCGTATTACCTTTAATGAAATTACTGAAAAAGCAATTCTAGAGTCACTTTTACATCCTAGAAAGGTAGATATTAATATGTATAATTCACAGAAAGCCAGATCAGTAATTGATAAATTGATTGGTTATTTAATCAGTCCGGTTTTAGATTCACAATTTCAAACCTTTGGTTTAAGTGCTGGAAGAGTACAATCAGTAGCTGTTAAACTAGTTGCTGAACGTGAAAAAGAAATTGACAAATTTGAAAGTGCTGGATATTATCAAACCAAAGGTGTTTTTAATCCTGTTAAATCGGAAATTAAAAACTTAACTATTCAAGCTGATCTAGATAAAGTATTTGAAAATAAAGAAAAAACTTTAGAATTTCTAGAATTAGCTAATCCAGCTATATATAAAGTGATTGATATTTCAGTCAATAAGACAAAACGTAAACCAACCGCTCCTTTTATTACATCAACTATTCAACAAGAAGCTTCTACCAAGTTAGGTTTATCACCAGATAATACTATGAAAATCCTTCAAAAATTATTCGAAGGTGGTCATATTACCTATCATCGCACTGATAGTTTAGTATTAAGTGAAGATTCTAAAAAAGAAATCAAACAACTTGTAAGTGATACTTATGGTGAAGAATATTATAATAATAACTTTTATGCGAATAAAGATGATGCCCAAGCTGCACACGAACCAATTCGTCCGACACATATGGATGCTAAATTCATTAGTGGTTTAACTGGTATTGAAAGTAAAATTTATCAAATGATTTATAATCGTACAATGGCCTCCCAGATGGCTCCCGCAGCAGTTGATATTAAAACGGTTAAGATTGGAATGAATAATTCAGATCGTATTTTTATAGTTAAAGCTGAAAATATTACATACAAAGGGTTTCTAGTAATGTACGAAAAGGATTCATCTACATCTACATCATCATCTACATCTAAAAATAAGAATAAAGATGATAATGATGAAGATGATGATGTAGAAGATGATGAAGATATTGTAGACAATTCTGAATTATATGAATTACTTAACAAATTAGAAGTTGGTGATATTATGAAATATAAAACAATTGAATCATCAGAGAAGTTTTCAAAACCACCTCAAGGACGTTATACTGAAGCTAGTTTAATTAAAGAACTAGAAAAACGTGGTATTGGACGTCCTAGTACCTTTTCATCAATTATTGCTAAAATCCAGGATACTAAACGTAATTATGTTAAGATCTTAGATAAAAAACCAGAAAAGAAGGATTCTTATATTTTACAGTATAATAAAGGTAAATTTACGGAGAAAATTATTAAAGTTAATATGGGTGGTTATACTAAAAAGTTAGTTGCCCTTGAAACTGGTAAAGCAATTGTTGGTTTCTTAGATGAGAATTTTAATACAATTATGAATTATAATTTTACGAAGAATACTGAGAAGGAACTAGATGAAATTGCCGAAGGTAAATTTCTATGGAATGTAGTCGTTAAATCAGTATATGATAATTTTAGTCCACAAATTGAGATTGTCAGAGGTAAACAAGCTGGTGGTGATAAAGGAAAGGTCAAGAAATATCTAGGTATGGATCCAGTATCTGGTGTAGATATATCTATCGTATTTAATAAATCAGGACCAACTATTTATACAGAAGTAGATGGTGAAAAGAAATATTGTAATATTAGTGATGATGAAGTAATGACAATGACACTCGAAAGAGCATTAGAATTACTTAAATATCCGATTGTTTTGAAGGCACCTTCTGGAAAGGAAGAAGATAATATCGAAATTTGTAAAGGCAAAAGTAATTATTATTTAAAACAAAATAAGAAGAGTGTTCCTTTAACTGATAATGTGGATGAAGAACCTCCAACAATTAGTTGGATTGTGGGTAATGAATTATTTAAACAAAAATCTGAAACAACCCAATCTAGAATTCTAAAAGAATTCCCAGAAGATGCAAAATTAACAATTGTTAATGCTAGATATGGACCTTGTATTGAATATGCCGGTAAAAGTAAGAAAATATTTGTTGCTATTCCAAAGGGTAAAACTTATGAAACTATCACATTTGAAGAATGTGCTACTTTAATTAATAAGAAAAAGGAAAATATTAAAAATGGTGTTAAACCAAAGAAACCATTCCGCAAATTTAATAAGAAAGAAGAAGCTTAGTTTTTGGTTTTATATTTTTTTATTTGATATAAAAAAAAAATTTATTGTCAAAACAAAATATAAAATAAATGTATAGATTATAATAAAAAATGACTGTTTTAATAGTTGGATGTGGATTATCTGGGGTAGTACTTGCCGAAAGATTTGCAAATGTATTAAATAAAAAAGTAGTTATTATTGATAAACGGGATCATATTGGTGGTAATTGTTATGATTACAAAGATAATGATACTGGTATTTTAATGAATAAATATGGTGCTCATTTATTTCATACGAATAATGAAGAAGTATGGAATTACATTAATCGATTTGATAAATGGATTAGATGGGAACATAAAGTTTTAGCTTTTGTTGATAATAAATTTGTATCAATACCTGTAAATATAACAACTATTAATGAATTATGTAATCAAAATCTAAAAACTGAGGAAGATATGAATAAATGGTTAAGTGAAAATCAAGTTAAATATGAGAATATAACAAATAGTGAAGAAATGGCTAAATCTAGAATTGGTGAGGTATTATATGATAAAATGATTAAAGACTATACATTTAAACAATGGGATAAATATCCGAATGAACTAGATAAATCAGTTCTAGAAAGAATTCCAGTTCGTAATAACTTTGATACTAGATATTTTAGTGATAAGTACCAAGCATTACCACATAAAGGTTATACCCATTTTTTTGAACGTATTTTAGATAATCCTAATATAGAGGTAGAGTTAAACGCTGATTATTTTGATATGCTCGATAAATATAAAGACAAAAATGAATTTGAAATGACTATTTTTACTGGTCCAATTGATTCATATTTTCCTGGGATGGAAAAATTAGAATATCGTAGTATCGATTTTGATATTAAAATAATTAAGAATATGAATTATTATCAACCTGGATCAGTTGTAAATTATCCTAGTCTGGAATATCCATATACTAGAATTGTAGAATATAAACATTTTTTAAATCAATCATCATCTGATACAGTGATTGTAACAGAGAAAACACAAAATAATGGGGAACCATATTATCCAGTTCCTACTAAAAAGAATCTAGAATTATATGATAAATATAAAACTCTAGCTAGAGAAGAAGAAAAAAATAATGTTTATTTTATTGGTAGATTAGCTAATTATAAATATTTTAATATGGATGAAGCAATATTTAATGCGATCAAATTTTTTAATGAGAAATTTCATCAATAATTTTTTTTAATATAATTTCTCTTGAATCAGAATGATAATGTGGGTAATGATTTTTTTCTTCGAATGTAATGAAATTAAATATACCTGGATTATTTTCTTTTTGAAGATTTAACATTTCTTTATTTCTAGATACATCATTGAAAGTAAATATTTTAATTTTTGATTTTATATAACATTTATTTGATGAATCTATTATTCTAGATCCTATTAAATACATAATTTCAGCAATAAAACTGTCATTGTCAATACTAGATATAATATTTTTTATAAGTCTAGATATATCTGATTGATCGCATTTTATATTAATATTTGAATCTAATGTTGGTTCTATAAATATACTAAATAAACATCTAGAATGATATAATTGTCCAAATGTAGATGCAAATCTACATCCTAGAGAATGTCCAATTAAAATAAATTTACTATCATTATCAAATTTTATTTGTTCATATATTTTTTTGCAAAACATCTCAACATCTAAATCGTTATATGTAAAATCTATATTCTTTGTAAAAAATTTTGAGCGTTGCCATTTTTTATAATATAATAAGTTATTCCAAGGGAAATCAACAAAAAAAATCTGTCCTAGTTTTTTAAGTGTAGTAAGAAAATTTGATTTTGTTTTTTCATTAACATCAAAATCCCAGTCATATTTATTTTCACAATGACCTGGAAATAATATAAACATTATATTTTTTTTCATATTTATGTTTATTTATGTATTTTAATTTTTATTGTTTTAATTTTTACAATAAAAAATAAAACAAATATATACTTCCAAACAAATTTCAGAGTGCAGTGAGTTGCGTCAGAAGGTCAATCTTCTTACCAACACGGACCAACTCTTTCAGGAGAAGTTCCTCGTATGCGGTCAAAGTCTCAATCGTCTCAGAAGACGGGGGAGAGACAACAGCTGCAGTGACTTTCGGTGGAGCCTTCGTGAAAAAATATTCCCGGTAGTTACGGTTAATTGAGTCATCCTCTGCTTTGAAATCATATTTTACGTCATCGTATGACGGCTTGACGTCGACAATGGTCACTGGAAACTTGCCATCATGGAGGACAACCTCCCCAATAGCAAATTTGGGTGTCTTGATGAAAGCCATTTCTAAATTTTCTGAGCGTTTATTCTCATAGATGGTCTTGCTTTCAAGTCCTTCGATTGTGTATACGTCACGACCATTATACGATCCCTTTTTGACGACCTTGCAAATCCCCCAGGTGGAACCTTCGAATTGGTCACTGTAAAGCAGTGCATTGACGATGTCACCAACTTTAAAGACATCGACTTTTTTGTAGTGGTTCCAATCAGCCATTCTTGAGTTGTGTATTTTTTTAATAATAATTAAAATTAATTATATTATTCAATTTTATCATTTTTAAATAATCTAAAATAGAAAAAAATATAACAAACTATTGAGTCATCATCATACGTATAAGTTCTAGTTCTTCCAATAATTCCTGCTCACGTTTTTTTAATAAAACTGTCTTATCTACAGGTGGAGGTGGTGTGTATGGTTTCATAATAAAATTTTCATATACTTTGAATTCAACTGTATTATCATCAAGAGTTACATCATATGTAACAGAATCAAACCATTGGTTAATCTTAGTAATAACACCATTCTTGATAGTATAATCATTATTGTATCCATATTCTGGATATATTTTCACTCCGATGTATATTCCTAATTGAAACTTTGGAGTCTTCAGTGTAGCTAATTTTTTAATACTGGATTCCTGTACAATAATTTTTTTGTTTTGACGAATGATTAAAATTTCATATGAAACATTATTGCAAAATGTAATAACCTTTTCAATTCTACAATAATCATCAATTTCTTCATTCATATGAAAATCGACTTCTGCTAATACATTTTGTCCAATACTATATTTTGGATGAGGATTAGCAATAATTTCATCGAGAATTTGATCTTCTTTTACTTTATATTCTGTACCTGATTGTGTGTTGACAGTGAAAAATATAGTGTCATCAACAATAGATGCACGAATACAATAGCAAAGAGAACTATACCATTTTTTTTCCCTGCGTGAATAATAAGTATTTACATTAAAATATTTTCCAACAAATGGAGAATCAATAATAATCTCATTTAAAATGAAATCTGAAGTGTCCATTTCAGTATATTTTTTATATATTAATTAATGAAAAAATCAATTTTTTAACTTTTTTTTGATCTAAAAATGATATCTTATAAAAGATATAAAAATTAATTCGATAAAAAAGCTTAAATAGTTTTTAAATTATTTTATATAAAATGGAAAATTTAATTTTATTTTCAGCAGGTTCGGGAAATGATGAAAAGCATAAACATTTATGGATTAAAGGTGCTGGATTATTTATTCCTCAAATAAATGAATTATTAGAACATACAAATTATAAGTTTAATGATATAAATATTGAAACATTTGATAATAATAATTCAAATATTTTAGGAAATATATTAAAAAACTATAATTCGGATAAATCTACAAGACACAATTATCATATCTTTTATTCTTATATTTTTAATCAACTTAGTGAAAATATAAATCTTTTAGAAATTGGATTAGGAACTAATAATCCAGATAAAGTATCATCAATGGGTATTAATGGTAGTCCAGGTGCTTCATTATATTCATTTAGAGAATATCTACCTAATGCAAATATTTATGGTAGTGATATTGATACTGATATTTTATTTGAAAGTGAAAGAATAAAAACTTGTTTTGTAGATCAATTAAATTTAGATACATTTAATAATTGTATAAAAAATTTTGGTGATATTAAATATGATTTAATAATAGATGATGGTCTTCATTCAATAGGTGCCAATTTTAATACACTTTTATTTGCTTTAAAAAATTTAAATGAAAATGGATGGTTTGTTGTAGAAGATATTCATATAATAAGTAATTGGAAATCGATTGATTTTATCCTAAATTCTACAAATAAGTTTAAAACGTATATTATAAAATCAAAATGTGCATATATGTATGCAATAAATAAGTTATAAAAAATATAACAAAATTAAATATTTAATTATCTAAAATGGAAAAATTAATAAATATCTTTATTTCAAGACCTTTTGATAATACAAATGATTTAATTCGTAATATTGGTGAGAAGATGAATCATCATCTTATTTTTAGAAACAATACATTAATAAAAATTATGAATGTACACCCATATAGTGATGAAATTTTAAAAATGAAAGAAGGTAATACATATGAATTTATAAATGGTTTTCCTAAACCATTTTATGATTTTTATAACAAATATTATAATAATGAAACAAATATTTATGCACTTTATCTATCAGAAGAAGAACTCAATAATATATTGTATATTAATAATTTAGTTGATATAATTTATAATAATACTAATCCAGAGAGTTATGATAATATTTATAATAACTTTATTAATAATTACAATAGTTTGGATAATACAAACGAAAAAGATATGTATAAAATTAATTTTGTGAATAAATTATTAGATAATACATATAATCAATATAAAATAGCATCTTATTGTATTTAATCTAAATTTATTTTTATTTTTTTAATTTAAGATTTAATATTTTATTAAATATAATATTGTAATAATAAAATGACACTTCTTGAAAGACTTAAAAATTCAGCTATTATTTTTTCGGCAAATAATAATAATGATACTAATTTTATGATAAAATTAGTTTTTGATGATATTAATGTTGATATTAATTATGTGAATGAAGGTTTAAAATTATTAGAATATAATTCTAGAATAATAGATATATATTCCAATGAAGGTAAAAATTTGTTAAATAAACTAAAATTACCAGGTAATATAAATATAGATAATGTTGTTTTAATTTTTTCTAATGTTCTTGGTACAAGTAAAGGATGTTTAAGTTGTGGTGATAGATATAATTATAATGAATTAATTGTTATAATCCAAGATAATGGACAAATTAAATTACAACAACATTTATTATATCAATCTGGAAATGTTAAAAAAGATGATTTTAAATATAATATCGCTGATCCAAAATTTTATAAAATAAAGTAAAGTTAAATTAAATATAAGTATTTTTTATGATAATTATATAGAATAATTCAAATTTTAAATGTTAAAATTAAAAAAATCATTATCTGAAAAAATTTATTTACTATCTGCAAAACAGGTAAACAAATCAGAATGGAATTTTAGTCTTCGTGGACAAAGTTTAAATGTATATAATCAAATACTTAGACCTGATTTTTATTCTTGTTCATGTCCAGATCATTCAACTAGAAATAATTTTTGCAAACATTTATTATTTCTAGTATCACGTGTAGCTATTCAAATGGAATTAGCTGCTTCAATTAGTATGGATAAAAATAAATGGAATAGTGATGCTTTTAATGCATGTGTTCCATCTTGGATTAATCGTCTTAAATGTCATATTGCTAAAAAAGGTACAGTTAAACCTATTAATGAAAAGGCAGTAGGATCAGATTGTTCTATTTGTTTCGAAACTATTACTGATAAGGATATTTTATCCCAATGTATCAAAACTTGTAAAAATTATTTTCATCAAGATTGTATTAAACGTTGGTTAGAAACTGATCACGATACTTGTCCATTATGTCGTTCAGAATGGATTGAACCTGCTTCTTCAAAAACACCTGAAGAAGCTATTAGTGCATCTGTATCAGTTGATATATTATCGGAAGAAAAACCAAAGAAAGAACGTAAAAAGAAACCAGTACCACCACCG
>JACCDM010467416.1_pt1 | contig 56952 bp, 53 predicted proteins | sample 7445851 | NCBI WGS metagenome assembly JACCDM01 (sample SAMN15323438, study PRJNA562643) | freshwater metagenome | isolation source: river surface water | place: USA:Blue River Watershed | collected 2017-08-16
ACCCCTACGGGCAGGTGCCGATCCTGGTCGAGCGCGACCTGATCCTGTACGAGTCGAACATCATCAACGAGTACATCGACGAGCGCTTCCCGCATCCGCAGCTGATGCCCGGCGACCCGGTCGACCGTGCCCGCGTGCGCCTGTTCCTGCTGAACTTCGAGAAGGAACTGTTCACCCACGTGAGCACGCTCGAGTCGCGATCCTCCAAAGGCAACGAGAAAGCCCTGGAAAAGGCCCGCAGCCACATCCGGGACCGCCTCACCCAGCTCGCCCCCGTGTTCCTCAAGAACAAGTTCATGCTGGGCGACAACTTCTCCATGCTGGACGTCGCGATTGCGCCTCTGCTGTGGCGCATGGACTACTATGGCATCGAGCTGTCCAAGAACGCCGCGCCCCTGCTGAAGTACGCCGAGCGCATCTTCTCGCGTCCCGCCTACATCGAGGCGCTGACGCCCTCTGAAAAGGTGATGCGCAAGTAAGCAGAGGTTCTGTCCGGTGATTGCGTCCGCATGAAGAACGCCCTCGAATCCACCTCGACCCGACCGTACCTGATCCGGGCGTTGTACGAGTGGTGCTCGGACAACGGTCTCACGCCCTACGTGGCGGTGATGGTCGATGAGACCGTGCAGGTGCCGCGCGAGTACGTGAAGAACGGTGAGATCGTCCTGAACATCAGCTTCGACGCGACCAGTTCGCTCAAGTTGGGCAACGAGTTCATCGAGTTCAAGGCGCGCTTTGGTGGCGTGGCGCGTGACATCCACGTGCCGGTGAGCCGGGTGCTGGCGATCTACGCGCGTGAGAACGGCCAGGGCATGGCCTTCCCGGTGGCGGCTGCGCCCGCCGAAGGCAGCACCGCCGGGGTCTCGCCCTTGTCCAGCGTGCCCGCCGCTGGCACGACGGACATGCCCGCCGCTCCGGTCATGCAGCTCGTGCCGGCCGACGCCCCGACCGACGGCCAGGAGCCCGAGCCGCCCCGCCCACCCGCAGGCAGCGGGGCCCGCCCCAGTCTCAAGCGGATCAAATGACGTTGGGCGTGGCGCGCCACGCTAGAATTTTTTCTACGCCGGTTTAGCTCAGTTGGTAGAGCACCCGCCTTGTAAGCGGAAGGTCGTCAGTTCGATTCCGACAACCGGCACCAATCCCTCGGCCGCCCGGCGCTCTCGCCCGGCGGCCGTTCTTTTTCCGGTCCGTTTCTCACCCCGCCCCCGGGTAAACCATGAGCAATCAAGCCCTGCTGTCCCTTGATTTGGTTATTTCTCATAACCACAATCCGCTGTTCAAGAAGGACAGGCATGAGCTACCAAGACATCCATTTCGAGTTGCAGGGCGATGCCCGCGAGATCGCGCTGATCCGCATCACTCGCCCCGCCAAGCGCAACGCCATCAACGACGGCCTGGTGCTGGCGATCCGTCGCATCTTCGAGGAGCTGCCTGCCAGCGTGCGCGCTGCGGTGGTCGATGGTGAGGGTGAGCATTTCTGCGCCGGCCTGGATCTGTCCGAACTGAGTGAGCGTGACGCTGCCCAGGGCGTCTTTCACTCACGCATGTGGCACGCCGCCCTGGAGCGGGTGCAGTACGGCCCGGTGCCGGTGATCGCCTCCCTGCACGGGGCGGTGGTCGGCGGCGGCCTGGAGCTGGCCAGCGCCTGCCACATCCGCGTGGCGGACGAGACCACCTTCTACGCCCTGCCCGAGGGCTCGCGCGGCATCTTCGTGGGCGGCGGTGGCGCGGTCCGCATCCCGCGCCTGATCGGCGTGGCCCGCATGACCGACATGATGCTCACCGGGCGCGTCTACAACGCGCAGGAGGGCGAGCGTATCGGCATGGCCCAGTACCTCGTGCCCACCGGGCAGGCCTGCATCCGGGCGCTGGAGCTCGCGCGCCAGGTGGCCAAGAACGCCCCCATGACCAACTACGCCCTGACGCACGCACTGCCCCGGATTGCCGAGCAGCCTGCCGACCAGGGCTTCATGACCGAGGCGCTCATGGCCGCCATCGCTCAGAGCGCGCCGGAAGCCAAGGAGCGCGTGCGCGCCTTCCTGGAAGGCCGTGCCGCCAAGGTGCAGAAGGCCTGAGACGGAGACGCCCGTGAGCAGCACCAAGTTCCGAGCCCTGACTTTTGGCGTGACCCGCGTCACCCTGCGTGACGGTCAAGGGGGCGTGCAATACCTGCGCGCTGAAAAAGACCTGCCCGCCTACGCGCAGCGCCTGAGCGACCGCCTGCAGCAATGGGCCCGCACCAAGCCGGAGCAGACCTTCATGGCCCGCCGCGAGAAGCTCGCCGATGGCCGCACCGGCGACTGGATCCGCCTGACCTACGCCCAGGCCTGGGCCAGCGCCCGCAGCATCGCGCAAGGCCTGATCGACCGTGGCCTGTCGCAGGAACGCCCGGTGGCCATCCTGTCCGAGAACGACCTGGAGCACGCGCAGATCGCTCTGGGTTGCCTGGTCGCGGGCGTGCCTTTCGTGCCGGTGTCGCCGCCCTATTCGCTGGTCAGCCAGGACTACGGCAAGCTGCGTCACGTTCTCAAGACCGTCACGCCCGGCCTCGTCTTCGCGGCGGACGCCGCCCGCTACGGCAAGGCCATTGGCGCGGCGGTCGGCGCGGATGTCGAGGTCGTCCTGACCGCGGGCACGATCGAGGGCCGTGCCACCACCCGATTTGCGGACCTGATCGCCACGCCCGCCACCGACGCCGTCGACCGCGCCATGCAGGCCACCGGCCCCGACACCCTGGTGAAATTTCTCTTCACGAGCGGCTCCACCAAGATGCCCAAGGCGGTGATCAACACCCAGCGCATGTGGTGCGCCAACCAGGAGCAGATGGCGGCCTCCATGCCGGTGCTGGCGCAGGAGCCCCTGGTGCTGGTGGACTGGCTCCCCTGGAACCACACCTTCGGCGGCAACCACAACTTCGGCATGGTGGTCTACCACGGCGGGACGCTGTACATCGACGATGGCAAACCCACCCCGGCGCTCATGGGCGAGACCCTGCGCAACCTGCGCGAGATCGCGCCCACCGTGTACTTCAACGTGCCCACCGGCTTCGAGGCGATCGCCCACGCGATGAAGACCGACGACGTGCTGCGCAAGAACCTGCTGTCGCGTCTGCAAATGTGCTTTTACGCCGGCGCCGCGCTGGCGCAACCGATCTGGGACAGCCTGTTCGAATCGCAGGAGCGCGAGATCGGCGAGCGCATCGTCATGGGCACCGGCCTGGGCATGACCGAGTCCGGCCCCTTCGCGATCTTCGTCACCAATCCGCACGTGCGCTCGGGTGACCTGGGCGTGCCCACGCCCGGCATGGAACTCAAGCTCGTGCCGGTCGATGGCAAGGTCGAAGTGCGCTATCGCGGCCCCAACGTCACGCCAGGTTACTGGCGCATGCCGGCCGAGACGAAGGAGTCCTTCGACGAGGAGGGTTTCTTCTGCACGGGCGACGCCGTCAAGTGGATCGACGAGGGCAACATCCACTTGGGCCTGAAGTTCGACGGCCGCATCGCCGAGGACTTCAAGCTCGCTACCGGCACTTTCGTGAGCGTGGGACCGCTGCGCGCCAAGGTGATCGCCGCAGGTGCCCCCTACATCCAGGACGTGGTGCTGACCGGCCTGAACCTGAAGGAAGTCGGCGCCATGGTGTTCCCGACGGCGGCCGTGCGCCAGCTCGCGGGCCTGGAGGCCTCCGCCTCGCTGGCCGACGTGCTCGCCAGCGCTCCGGTGCGGGCTCACTTCCAGAAGGTGGTTGACGAGTTGACGCGCGGCGCTACCGGCAGTGCCAACCGCATCGCCCGCCTGTGCCTGCTGTCCGAGCCGCCCACCATCGACCTGGGCGAAGTCACCGACAAGGGATCGATCAACCAGCGTGCGGTGCTGACGCATCGCGCCGCCATCGTCGACGCCCTGCACGCCGGCACCCTGCCCGGCATCATCCAGCCGGCGGCCTGAAGCCTTGAAAGCACACTCCTGATATGACAACGCGTGGATTTTTCTCGGCCTTCGCCGACGTGTGGATGCTCGATGGCGTACGCACGCCCATGGTCGATTACTGCGGCGCCCTGGGCCATGTGTCACCCACCGACATGGGCATCAAGGCCGCCCGCGCCGCGCTCGCGCGCACCGGCGTGGCCGGCGCCGACATCGGCTCCGTGGTCGCGGGCAACATGGCGCCCGGCGACTTCGACCAGTTCTGCCTGCCGCGCCATATCGGCCTGTACGCCGGCGTACCGGTGCAGGTGCCCGCCATCATGGTGCAGCGCATCTGCGGCACCGGGTTCGAGTTGTTCCGCCAGGCGGGGGATCACATTCAATCGGGCGCCTGCGACGCCGCGCTCGTGGTCGGCACCGAGAGCATGACCCGCAACCCGATCGCGGCCTTCGACCACCGCACGGGCTTCAAGCTCGGTGCGCCGGTAGGCTTCAAGGACTTCATGTGGGAGGCGCTCAAGGATCCGGCCCCTGGCATCAACATGATCCAGACCGCCGAGAACCTGGCGCGCAAGTACGGCATCACCCGCGAGGAGGTCGACCAGTTCGCGTCCGATTCCTTCGCCAAGGCGGTGGCGGCGCAGCAATCGGGCTTCCACGCGGGTGAAATCGTGCCGGTGGTCACCGAAAAATTCGAGCTGGAAGGCTACCACCCGCGCGGCATCCGGCTGCAAGGCAAGACCACCGAAGTCACGGCCGACACGCATGCCCGCCCGTCCCCCGTCGAGGTACTGGCCAAGCTCAAGCCCGTGTACGAAGGCGGCGTGCAGACCGGCGGCAACAGCTCCGCGCTGGTCGATGCCGCCGCCGCCTCCGTGGTGGCTTCGGGCGATTACGCCCGCGCCTGGTCGCAGCGCGCGGGCCGCCAGCCTCTGGGACGCGTCGTCGCCGCGGCGGCGGTCGGCGTGCCGCCCGAGATCATGGGCATCGGCCCCGCGCCCGCGATCCGCCTGCTGCTGGAACGCACCGGCCTGACGCTGGACCAGATCGGCCGCCTGGAGATCAACGAGGCCCAGGGCGCGCAGACCCTGGCCGTGGCCCGCGAGCTGGGCCTCGATATCTCGCGCCTGAACGTCAACGGCGGCGCCATCGCCCTGGGCCACCCCCTCGCTGCCACCGGCGTGCGCCTGACCGTCACCCTGGCGCGGGAGATGAAGCGCGCCAAGGTCCGCTACGGCATCTCCTCGGCCTGTGTGGGCGGGGGGCAGGGTATCGCCCTGCTGATCGAAAACCCCGAAGCCGCCTGAACGCCTGCACTGACATGTCCAAAAGCACGATCTACGAAGTGAAGGTGATGTTCGGCGACTGTGATCCCGCCGGCATCGTCTTCTTTCCCAATTTCAACAAGTGGATGGACGCTTCGTCCCTGCATTTCTTCATGGCATGCGGCATCCCTCCCTGGCGCGAGCTGGTCAAGACGACCGGCATCGTCGGCACGCCCCTGCTGGAGATCCACACCAAGTTCATGCGTACCGCCACCTACGGCGAGACGCTGCAGGTGCACACCAGCGTCGAGGAGTGGCGCGACAAGGTGTTCATCCAGAAGCATGTGATCCAGCGCGGTGACACCGTGCTGTGCGAGGGCCGCGAGACCCGGGCCTTCGTGGTCCACCCGCCGGGCGAGCCCGATCGCATCAAGGCCATTCCTGTGCCGGCCGATATCAAGGCCAAGTGCAGCTAGGCCCGCCCCGAAGTTTTTTCCGTCCCGCAACTTTTTTCACCACGAGGAGACAGTCCATGAAACTCAAGAAAATCTCGGTCGCCATCGGCTCCCTGCTCATTGCAGGCGCCGCCCTGGCCGACATCACCATCGGCGTGACCCTGCCCCTGACCGGGCCTGCGTCCGGCCTGGGCATTCCCATGAACAACCAGTTCAAGCTCTGGCCCGCGACCATCGCCGGCGAGAAGATCAAGCTGGTGATCCTGGACGATGCCACCGACCCGACCAACGCCGTGAAGAACGCGCGCCGCTTCGTCACCGACGACAAGGCCGACCTGATCATCGGCTCGGCCGCCACCCCGGGCGCCATTGCCGTGGCCGATGTGGCCCTGGAGACCCAGACCCCCCAGCTGGCGGCCTCGCCCGCGCAGCTGCCTCCCGGCAAGGACACCTGGACCTTCCGCCTGCCGCAGTCCAACAGCGTGATGTCGCACGCCGTCGTGGCCCACATGACCAAGCAGGGCGTCAAGACCGTCGGCTTCCTGGGCTACACCGACGCCTACGGCGAAGGCTGGATCAAGGACTTCACGCCCCTGGCCGAAAAGGCCGGCATCAAGGTGATCGCCGCCGAGCGCTTTGCCCGCACCGACACCAGCGTCACCGCGCAGGCCCTCAAGCTGGTCTCGGCCAACCCCGACGCCATGCTGATCGTCGCCTCCGGCAGCGGCGCCGCCATGCCCCACAAGGCCATCGTGGAGCGCGGCTTCAAGGGCAAGATCTACCAGACGCACGCCGCGGCCACCCGTGACCTGATGCGCGTGGGCGGCAAGGACGTCGAAGGTGCCTTCGTGGTCTCTGGCCCGGTGATCGCACCCGAGCAGCTGCCTGACAGCCACCCGTCCAAGAAGGCCGCGGTCGATTTCGTGACCCAGTACGAGAAGGCCAACGGCGCGGGCAGCCGCAACCAGTTTGCGGGCCATTCGTACGACGCGCTGATCGCCCTGCAGAAGGCCGTGCCGATCGCCCTGAAGAAGGCCAAGCCCGGCACCAAGGAGTTCCGCGCCGCACTGCGCGAGGCCTTCGAGACCATGGGCCGCACCGTCTTCGCGCATGGCGTGATGAACTGGACCAAGGACGACCACTGGGGCTACACCAACGAGACCGGCGTGATCGTCAAGGTCGTCAACGGCGACTGGAAAGTCGAGTAATCGACGACCTGTCCGTTTCCCCGGTCCGCACCGGGGTGACGGGCTGTGGAGGGAGCCGCTGCCGGACCCCGGTGGGCGGCGGCTCTCTCAACCGCCCTGAAATTTTCGCGCTGACCTGGACCTTCACATGGATTTCTCGATCGCCGGCATCCTCACGCTGGATGGCGTCACCAACGGCGCCGTCTATGCCCTCCTGGGCCTGGCCACGGTGCTGGTGTTTGCGGTGACCCGCATCATCTTCGTGCCGCAAGGCGAATTCGTGGCCTATGGCGCGCTCACGCTGGCCATGCTCAATGCGGGCCAGGTGCCCGGCACGGTCTGGCTCCTGATGTGCCTGGCGGGCGTCGCGGCCCTGATGGACGCGCATGCCGCCTGGAAGCGCCATGGCCAGCTGGGCGCCGTTGCCATCGCCATCCTGCGCACCCTGGCTCTTCCGGTGGCCATCGCCGCGCTGACCTGGTGGGCCGCCCCCCAGAAGTTTCCGCTGGCGGTGCAGGCCCTGCTGTCCGTCTGCCTGGTCACCGCCTTCGGCCCGCTGGTGTACCGCGTGGCCTACCAGTCCCTGGCCGATGCCACGTCCCTGGTGCTGCTGATCGTCTCCATTGGCGTGCACTTCGCCATGACGGGCCTGGCCCTGTTGTTCTTCGGCGCCGAGGGCTTTCGCAACCCGGCGTTCTGGGAGACACGCTTCCAGTGGGGCCCGGTCACCGTGGGCGGGCAGGCCATCATCATCGTGCTGTCCACGCTGGCCCTGATGGCGCTGCTGTGGCTGTTCTTCGAGCGCACGCTCTATGGCAAGGCGTTGCGCGCCACCGCGATCAACCGCCTGGGTGCGCGCCTGATGGGGATCTCCTCGCATGCGGCGGGCCAGCTCACGCTCGCGATGGCGGCCCTGATCGGAGCGCTCTCGGGCCTCCTGATCGGACCGACCACCACCATCTTCTATGACTCCGGCTTCCTGATCGGCCTCAAGGGCTTCGTCGCGGCGGTGATCGGCGGCCTGGGTAGCTACCCGGTGGCGGCCGTGGGCGCGATTTTCGTGGGCCTGGTCGAGTCCTTCGGTTCCTTCTGGGCCAGCGCCTTCAAGGAAGTGATCGTCTTCACCCTGATCCTGCCGGTCCTTCTGTGGCGATCCCTCGCCGGCGGCCACAGCGAGGAGCACTGACATGCAAACCTCGCTCAAGACCCGTTTCGCGCTGCTGGCGGTCCTGCCGGTCATCGCCTTCCTGCCGCTGCCCGATTTCTGGATCACGCAGCTCAATTACATCGGCCTGTACAGCCTGGTCGTCATGGGCCTGGTGCTCCTGACCGGCGTGGGCGGACTCACCTCCTTCGGCCAGGCCGCCTTCGTGGGCATCGGCGCCTACACCTCGGCCTACCTGTCCTTGCAGGCCGGTTTCTCGCCCTGGCTCACGGTGTTCGTGGGCCTGGCCCTGACCGGCCTGAGCGCGCTGGTCCTGGGCTGGATCACGCTGCGCATGTCGGGCCACTACCTGCCCCTGGCCACCATCGCCTGGGGCCTGTCGCTGTACTACCTCCTGGGCAACCTGGACGCCCTGGGCAAGTACGACGGCCTCCTGGGCGTGCCCCCGCTCACGATCGGCGACCTGAACCTCAGTGGCGGGCGTCCCTTCTTCATCCTGTGCTGGGTGATGGTGCTGCTCGGGGCCTTCGGCCTGCTCAATCTGCTGGATTCGCGCACGGGCCGCGCCATCCGCTCGCTGCGCACCGGCGCGCAGATGGCCGAGGCCATGGGCGTGAACACGCTTCGCTACAAGATCGGTATCTTCGTGGTCGCCGCGCTCTTTGCCTGCGTGTCGGGCTGGCTGTTCGCGCACTTCCAGCGCACGGTGAACCCTTCGCCCTTCGGCCTGAAAATGGGCATCGAGTACCTGTTCATGGCGGTGCTCGGCGGCGCAGCCCACATCTGGGGTGCCATTGGCGGTGCGCTTCTGACCAAGCTGCTCGAAGACCAGCTGCAGGTGCTGCTACCCAAGTTGATCGGCACCAGTGGCAGCTACGAGACCATCGTCTTCGGCATCATCCTGGTGCTGGTGCTCAAGTTCATGCCGGACGGTCTGTGGTCCTTCGTCGACCAGCGTTGGCCCCGCAAGCGCCGTACCGCCACCGACTGGTCCGGGGCTGAGCCCCTGCCGGAACGCGCCAAGCCCGCGCGTGGCGAATGCGTGCTGCAGGTCGAGGCGGTGCGCAAGGAATTCGGCGGGCTGGTGGCGGTCAACGACATCAGCTTCCAGGTGCACGCCGGCCAGATCATGGGCCTGATCGGACCCAATGGCGCGGGCAAGTCCACCACCTTCAACCTGATCACGGGCCTGCTCGATCTCACTTCCGGCCAGGTGAAGTTCCGCGGCGAGACCCTCTCCGGCCTGTCCTCGCGGGAGATTGCCACCCGCGGCATCTCGCGCACCTTCCAGCACGTGAAGATGATCCCCGACATGACCGTGCTGGAGAACGTGGCTTTGGGCGCGCACCTGCGCGGTCACCAGGGCGGCGTGGCCGCCATGCTGCGGCTGGAGCGCGGCGAGGAGCAGCGCCTGCTGCGCGAGGCCGCCATCCAGCTCGAACGCGTGGGCATGAAGGACTCGATGCATGAACTGGCCGGCAACCTGGCCATGGGCCCGCAGCGCCTGCTGGAGATCGCGCGCGCCCTGTGCAGCGACCCGGCCCTGCTGCTCCTGGACGAACCGGCCGCCGGCCTGCGCCACAAGGAGAAGCAGGCCCTGGCCGCCGTCCTGCGCCAGCTTCGCGAGGAGGGCATGAGCATCCTGCTGGTGGAACACGACATGGACCTGGTGATGGACGTCTGCGACCGCCTGGTGGTGATGGAGTTCGGCACGCACCTGATGGAGGGCACGCCCGCCGAAGTCCAGCAAAGCCCCGCCGTGCGCGCCGCCTACCTCGGCACCGAACACTGAGATCCGCACCATGAACTCCGTTTCGAATTCCACGACGCCCCTGCTGCAGGTCCAGGGCCTGAAGGCCGGTTACGGCAAGGCGGAAGTCCTGCACGGCATCGACCTGCAGGCCGCCGAGGGTGGCGTTGTCACCGTCATCGGCCCCAACGGCGCGGGCAAGTCCACGCTGCTCAATGCCCTCATGGGCGTGCTGCCCACGCGCGGACAGGTGCACTACCAGGGCCAGGACATCGCCACCCTCTCGCTGGAGGAGCGCGTGATGCTGGGCATCGCGCTGGTGCCCGAGCGCCGCGAGCTGTTCGGATCCATGAGCGTGGAGGACAACCTGGTGCTCGGGGGTTTTCGGCAGCTGCGTCGCGGCAACCGCAGCTGGCGCGATCAGATGCAGGTGGTCTTTGACCTCTTCCCGCGCCTGAAGGAGCGCCGCGCGCAGGAAGCCGGCACGCTCTCGGGCGGCGAGCGCCAGATGCTGGCGGTGGGCCGCGCCCTGATGTCGCAGCCGAAGCTGCTGATGCTCGACGAGCCCAGCCTGGGCCTGGCGCCGCTGGTGGTGCGGGACATCTTCAGGACGATCGAGCGTCTGTCGCAGACCGGCGTCACCATCCTGCTGGTCGAACAGAACGCGCGTGCCGCCCTCGAAGTGGCCGACTACGGGTACGTCCTGGAGATGGGCGAACTGGGCCTGCATGGCCCTGCCGCCGAACTCGCCAAAGACCCGCGCGTGATCGACACCTACCTGGGCGCCGCCCGCAAGGCCACCTGACCCGTCCGTCTCTCTCACCTGTCCGTTTCGCGTCCGCCCGACACACGCCATGAATTACCAGCCGCCCCTGGAAGACAGCCGGTTCATCGCCTTCGACGTGCTGCAGGCCGACCGCGAACTCGCTGCCCTGCCCGCTTTTGCGGAAGTCGACTGCGACCTCATGACGCAGGTCCTGGACGAGGCGGGCAAGTTCGTCGGCGAGGTGGTGGCGCCCTTGCAGGCCGTCGGCGACCGCATCGGCTGCCGCTACGAGCAGGGTCGAGTCGTCACGCCGCCCGGTTTCCGTGAGGCCTATCAGGCGTTCTGGCGGGCGGGCTGGCCGGCCTTGTCCAGCGCGCCCGAGGACGGCGGCCAGGGTCTGCCGGCGATGCTCGAGGCCGTCCTCTACGAGATGCTCAGCGCCGCCAACCATGGCTGGACCATGGCGCCCGGCCTGCTGCATGGGGCCTACGAGTGCATCAAGCACCACGCCAGCGACGACCTGAAGGCGCGCTACCTGCAGAAGGTGGCGACCGGCGAGTGGCTGGCCACCATGTGCCTGACCGAGCCGCATGCGGGCAGCGACCTGGGCCTGGCGCGCACGCGCGCCGTCCCGCAGGCCGACGGCACCTACCGGCTCTCGGGTACCAAGATCTTCATCTCGGGCGGCGAGCACGACCTGTCCGACAACATCGTGCACCTGGTGCTGGCGCGCCTGCCCGACGCGCCGCCCGGTCCCAAGGGCCTGTCGCTGTTCCTGGTGCCCAAGTTCATGCCCGATGGTTCGCGCAGCGCGGTGCACTGCGACCGCATCGAGGAGAAGATGGGCCTGCATGGCAGCCCCACCTGCGTGATGCGCTTTGACGACGCCACCTGCTGGATCGTGGGTGAACCCGGGCGCGGCCTGGGCGCGATGTTCGTGATGATGAACGCGGCCCGCCTGCATGTAGGCCTGCAGGGAATCGGCCTGCTCGAGGCGGCCTGGCAGAGGGCGCAGGCCTACTCCCTCGAGCGGCGCCAGATGCGCGCGCCGGGCCGCGGCAAGTCGGTGGCCGAAGCGGACTTCATCGCCGACCACCCGGCCGTGCGCCGCATCCTCGACACGCAGCGCGCCTGGATCGACGGGGGCCGCGTGCTGGCCTATCGCACCGCCCTGGAGCTGGATCGGGCCAAGCACCTCGCCGCCACCGATCCCGCGGCCGCCGCCAGCGCACAGCGCTGGTGCAGCCTGGTCACGCCGGTCCTGAAGTCGGCGTGGACGGAACAGGCCTTTGCCGGCGGCAGCGCCTGCCTGCAGGTCCTGGGTGGCCACGGCTATGTGAGCGAATGGGGCATCGAGCAGATCGTGCGCGACTCGCGCGTGGCCATGATCTACGAGGGCACCAACGAGATCCAGGCCATCGACCTGCTGGTGCGCAAGGTGCTGGCCGACGGCGGCCAGGGCCTGGCGGCCTTGTTGGCCAGCCTGGCGGCGCAACTGCCTGCGGACCATCCGGGTCACCACCGCATCGAGCGGCTGAATGCCCTCACCGTCACGCTGGCTGGGGCTGCCGCGGGGGATGCCACGCTGGCCTACGAGGTGGCCGACGACTACCTGCGCGCCGTAGCCCTGGTGCTGCTCGATTGGGCCTGGGCCCGCATCGGTGCCGCGCGTGGCGCGCAGGCGCCGCGCTGGCAGGTGCCGCAGCAGGCCCTGCGCCGGCATGTGCTGCCGGAATTCGACATGCGCCTGCAGATCATCGAGGCGCGCTGCGCCGAATCCGGTGTGCGGGAGGCTGCCTGATGTCGTCGCTCACGACACCGACTACGGGCGCGCGCCGGGCTGCGGGGCGCCGCGAGGCCTCGGCCGCGCCCACAGCCGTCGAGAAGGTGGACAGCCGCTACCTCGAGAGCCTGATCGGCTACAACGCCCGGCGGGCTGCCCTGGCCGTGATCAATGTGTTCCTGGAGCGCATGGCGGTCTATGAACTGCGGCCGGTCGATTTCTCGGCCTTGTCCCTGATCCACCACAACCCGGGTATCACCTCCCGCCAGTTGTGTGGTGCGCTGGGCGTCTTGCCGCCGAACCTGGTGGGCATGATCAACCGGTTCGAGAAGCGCGGCCTGGTGATGCGCCGCCCCCATCCGAACGACGGCCGCGCCCAGGGCCTGCACCTGACCGATCCCGGCGCGACGCTCATGGCGCAGGCCGAGTGCACCGCTGCGGAACTTGAAGAGTCCGTGGCCAGCCGGCTCAGCGAAGGGGAGCGCAAGACCCTGATGGCGCTGCTGCAGAAGATCTACCTCTGAAACGGCGCCCGCCGGCGGCCTGGCCCGGTTCCTATAATTTTTCGCCCAATCACCCGGAGAGAACCCATGATCCAAGGCAAGACCGCCCTCGTTACCGGCTCGACCAGCGGCATCGGCCTGGGCATTGCCGAAGCCCTGGCCCGGGAGGGCGCGAACCTGGTGCTCAATGGCTTTGGCGACGCGCAGGGCGCGCTGGACCGCATCCGAGCCCTGGGCGTGAAGGCCAGCCACCACGGCGCCGACATGTCCAGGCCGGCCGAGATCGAGGACATGATGCGCGCCGCCGAACGTGAATTCGGGGGTGTCGACATCCTCGTGAACAATGCCGGCATCCAGCACGTCGCGCCGGTCGAGGCCTTCCCGGTGGACAAGTGGGACGCCATCCTGGCCATCAACCTGTCCAGTGCCTTCCACACCATGCGCCTGGCGATCCCCGGCATGCGCCAGCGGAACTGGGGCCGCATCCTCAACATCGCGTCCACCCACGGCCTGGTGGCGTCCGCCCAGAAGTCGGCCTATGTTGCCTCCAAGCATGGCCTGGTGGGTCTGACCAAGGCCGCGGCCCTCGAGACGGCCACCACCGGCGTCACCGTCAACGCCATCTGCCCGGGCTGGGTGCTCACGCCCCTGGTGCAAAAGCAGATCGACGACCGCGCCCAGGCTCAGGGCATCCCGGCCGATCAGGCCGCCGCGGCGCTCCTGGGGGACAAGCAACCCTCCCTGCAGTTCACCACCCCCGCGCAGCTGGGGGCGCTGGCCGTGTTCCTGTGCTCGGAGGCCGCCATCAACGTGCGCGGCGTGGCCTGGAACATGGACGGCGGCTGGGTGGCCCAGTAAGGGGGACGTCGGTACGCGCCTGTCTGGCAGGCCCGGGCCTCAGGTGTGCACCTTCAGTCGGATCGTCTCCACCGCCCAGCCCTGTTCGCGCAGGCGCCCCGCCAGCAGGGGCAGGAGCTGACGCAGCTTGGCGGCGGCCGCATTGCCCTTGACCAGCAGGCACCATTCGGCGCCCTCGATCGGCCCGGCCTTCACGGCTGCCCGCAGGGCCGGGGGAATGAGCGGATGCACCGCCTCGAGCCGCTGTGCGGATTCCCGGGCCAGGCTGGCCATCGCCGCCAGGGTCGGGGACTCCTGGGCGGCTTGCTGCAGCGTCACCGGGTGCAGGCGGCGGGGGGCGGGGGTGGACATGCGGAGGGCGCCGAGGCGGCGAGGGGATTATCCGGCAAGCCTTGCGCAGGGCGCATCCCCTGCCCGCCCGGTGGGTAAAATGCGCGGTTTGACTGCCGGACCCACGGGTCTGGCAGCCTCGCCTTCCTGCACAACTCGTAAAGGATGGCGCCACCGGACCGCCCTGGGGGGCGGACAGGGGGGCGCCCCAGTCCATGGCCAAGAACTTCCTCACCCAGATCTTCGGTTCGCGCAACGACCGCTTGCTCAAGCAGTACCGCAAGACCGTGGACCGCATCAACGCCCTCGAGCCGCAACTCGAGGCCCTGAGCGACGAGGCCCTGCGCGCCAAGACCCAGGAGTTCCGTGACCGCGTGGCGGGCGGGGAGACGCTCGACGCCCTGCTGCCCGAGGCCTTTGCCGTGGTGCGCGAGGGCTCCAAGCGCGTCATGAAGATGCGCCACTTCGACGTGCAGATGCTCGGCGGCATGGCCCTGCATTTCGGCAAGGTCGCCGAGATGCGCACCGGCGAGGGCAAGACCCTCACCGCGACGCTGCCCGTGTACCTCAACGCGCTGGCCGGCAAGGGCGTGCACGTCGTCACCGTCAACGACTACCTGGCCAACCGCGACGCCCAGTGGATGGGTCGCCTCTACAACTTCCTGGGCATGACGGTGGGTGTGAACCTGCCCCAGATGCCCCGCGAGCAGAAGCAGGCAGCCTATCGCTGCGACATCACCTACGGCACCAACAACGAATTCGGCTTCGACTACCTGCGTGACAACATGGTCTACGAGGTGGCCGACCGCGTGCAGCGGGGCCTGGCCTACGCCATCGTCGACGAGGTCGACTCCATCCTGATCGACGAGGCCCGCACGCCCCTGATCATCAGCGGCCAGGCCGAAGACCAGACCGACCTGTATGTCGCGATGAACCGCATCGTGCCCCGGCTCACGCGCCAGGAGGGCGAGGCCGACCCGCGCACGGGCGAGGGCGTCACCAAGCCCGGCGATTTCACCGTCGACGAGAAAAGCCGCCAGGTGTTTCTCACCGAGCAGGGCCACGAGACTGCCGAGAGCCTGCTGTTCGGCCTGGGCCTGATCGCCGAAGGCGCTTCGCTGTACGACCCTGCCAACATCTCGCTGATGCACCACCTGTACGCGGCGTTGCGGGCCAACCACCTGTACTTCCGCGACCAGCATTACGTGGTGCAGGCGGGTGAATCGGGCACCCCCGAGGTGGTGATCGTCGACGAGTTCACCGGCCGCCTGATGGCGGGCCGGCGCTGGAGCGATGGCCTGCACCAGGCGGTCGAGGCCAAGGAGGGCGTGCCGATCCAGCCCGAGAACCAGACGATGGCCTCGATCACCTTCCAGAACTACTTCCGCCTGTACGGCAAGCTCGCCGGCATGACGGGCACGGCCGACACCGAGGCCTACGAGTTCCAGGAGATCTACGGCCTGGAGACCGTGGTCGTGCCCCCCAACCGACCCAGCCGCCGCGACGACCAGCTCGATCGCGTCTACAAGACCACGAAGGAAAAGTACGACGCCGCCATCCAGGACATCCGCGATTGCCATGAGCGGGGACAACCCGTGCTCGTGGGCACGACGTCGATCGAGAACTCCGAGATCATCGCGCAGCTGCTGGTGCAGGCGGGCCTGCCCCACCAGGTCCTGAACGCCAAGCAGCACGCCCGTGAGGCCGACATCGTGGCCCAGGCCGGCCGGCCCAAGATGATCACCATCGCCACCAACATGGCGGGACGCGGCACCGACATCGTGCTGGGCGGCAACGTGGAGAAGGCGATCGCCGCCGTCGAGTCCGATCCGGCCCTGGACGACGCGGCCAAGGCATCGCGCATCGCGCAGCTGCGCGCGCAGTGGGACCAGGACCATGCGCACGTCGTCGCCCAGGGCGGCCTGCGCATCATCGCCACCGAGCGCCATGAGTCGCGCCGCATCGACAACCAGCTGCGTGGTCGCTCCGGCCGCCAGGGCGACCCGGGCTCCTCGCGCTTCTACCTGAGCCTGGACGATCCCCTCATGCGGATCTTCGCGGGCGAGCGGGTCAAGGCCATCATGGAGCGCCTGAAGATGCCCGAGGGCGAGGCCATCGAGGCGGGCATCGTCACCCGCAGCATCGAGAGCGCCCAGCGCAAGGTCGAGGCCCGCAACTTCGACATGCGCAAGCAGCTGCTGGAGTACGACGACGTCGCCAACGACCAGCGCAAGGTCGTTTACCAGCAGCGCAACGACATCCTGGACGCCGCTGACCTGTCGGCCCAGATCGAGAGCCTGCGCGAAGGCTGCTTCACCGACCTGGTGCGCCAGCACGTCCCCGTCGAGTCCGTCGAGGAGCAGTGGGACCTGCCGGGCCTGGAAAAGGCACTGGCTGACGAGTGGGGCCTGGAGGTTCCGCTGCGCAAGAAGGTGGAAGTTGCCGACAGCGTCACCGACGAGGACATCGTCGAGGAAGTGGTGGTGGCCGCCCACGCCGCCTTCCAGCGCAAGGTGCAGGAAATCGGCGAAGCCAATTTCACCCAGTTCGAGCGCATGGTGCTGCTGCAAAGCATCGACACCCATTGGCGCGAGCACCTTTCGGCGCTCGATTACCTGCGCCAGGGCATCCACCTGCGTGGCTACGCGCAAAAGCAGCCCAAGCAGGAATACAAGCGCGAAGCCTTCGAGCTGTTCGGTCAGTTGCTCGATTCGGTGAAGAACGAAGTGACGCGCACGCTCATGACCGTGCGCGTCGAATCACGCGCGCAGCTCGATCAGGCCGCCGAGGACATTGAGGGGCGCGCCGAGCGCATCGCCAACGTCACCTACACCGCGCCCACCGAAACCGGCGAGCCCGAGACCTCGGTCGATGCCGCAACGGCCCGATCCGCTGCGGGCGTGCCCCGGGCGGGCCGCAATGATCCCTGCCCCTGCGGCAGCGGCAAGAAGTACAAGCAGTGCCACGGCAAGCTCCAGTGACCTGACGGTCCTCTGGTTGCGCGGCCGCATGCGGCCTAGCACGATGGCGTTGCGGGGCCACCTGCAACGCCTGAAAAAACCGATTTCCGCCAAATTTTTTTGCGCACTCCTGTCAGAGCTGACAGGGGTTTCTTTGTGACGAGGGGGTGACAGGCTCTTCAATTGGATGGTGTTCAACAGGGAGTCCACCATGACCGCTCTTTCACCTATCCGGATTGTCGAACCCGTCGCTGCCGAGGCGCGCCAGTCTCCTACAAGCGATGCACCCCGCTTGCCTGTAGTCACGAGCCCGGCGCCATGCCGCTCGTTGCGGGGGCCCGGCTTGACCCCGCACCTGCGCCAGCGCATTGCCCGCGATTTCCACGCCCGCTGGCACGATGAATGGGGTGGCAAGCCCCTCACCAAGGGGCTCGTGCCCGGATCCAACGCCGTACGCCTGGACGGCAACGACTACCTCTCGGTCACGGGCCACCCGCGCATCGTGCAGGCGCAGATCGACAGTCTGCGTCACAACGAGGAGGTGGTCGTGCAATCGAGCGTGTTCCAACTCGCGGGCTCGCCGACGCACCAGTTCGAGCAGGCGCTCGCCGATTGGGTGGGCGCCGAGGGGGCGCTCCTGTGCCAGTCGGGTTATGCGGCCAATCTGGGGCTGTTGCAGGTCATCGCCGATCCGCAGACGCCCGTGTACATCGACAGCCTCGCCCACATGTCCCTGTGGGAGGGTATCCGCGCGGCGGGCGCGGTGGCACAGGCTTTTCGCCACAACGACCCCGGCCATCTGGCGCGCATGATCGAGCGACACGGCCCTGGCCTGGTGGTCGTGGATTCGGTGTACAGCACCACCGGCGCCCTGTGTCCCCTGCCCGACATGGTGGACGTGGCGCATGCGAGCGGCAGCATGATCCTGGTGGACGAGTCCCACTCCCTGGGCACCCACGGTCCGGGCGGCAGCGGGTTGTGCGCGCACTGGGGTCTGTCCGACCGCGTGCATTTCATCACGGCCAGCCTGGCCAAGGCTTTCGCAGGCCGCGCGGGATTCTTCACGATGCCCGATGAACTGCGTTACTACCTCATGTCCCGGAGCTTTCCCACCATCTTCAGCTCCAGCCTGCTGCCGCACGAAGTGGCCGGCCTGGCCGCGACGCTGGAGGTGCTGCGGGAGAGTGACGGCGCGCGCGCGCAATTGAAGCGTCATACCGCACGCGTGCGCGCGAGCCTGGCGGACCTGGGGTATCCCATCGCCCATGGGTCCGAGCAGATCGTGGCACTGGAGGCGGGCCCCGAGGTCAGCACACTCGCCCTGCGCGATGCGCTCGAGTCACGCGGCATCTTCGGCGCGGTCTTTGCCGCGCCTGCGACGGCCCGCAACCGCTCCATGGTGCGATTGACCCTGCATGCCGCCCTCACCGACGCCGAGCTCAGTCACCTGGAAGCGGTCGCGGCGGACATCGCCCCGCAGGTCCGGCCCTGGGACTGGCCGATCGCGCGCCGCCAGCGCCCCCTCGCGCCGGCCGGCGCCCGGTCAGTCGCAGATGCCGCGCGCCGGTTGCCTTGAAAGCCATTCCTGTTGCCCCTGCACGGGGGCGGGCATGGCCGCTGCTGGCAGCTCGTACAGGGCGGCCAGCAGCGGCCCTGTGTCCGCCAGGATCCATGCAGGCTGCAAGGTGTCGCCATCATGCAGGGACAGCGTCTGATGCAGCTCGATCAGGGCCAGCTGCCGGCCCTCGCGGATGTCGCGCAAGCCCGGGGTGGCCACGCCATGGAGTTCAGCCACTTCCGTCATGGCGGTCAGTCCCTGGCGTGTTTCCAGCTGGAGCCAGCTCACCTGGCCATACGCGCTCACGCCCAGCACCCCGAAAGGCTGGCCGATGATCACGTACTCTCTCCACCGCCTGCTGGCGAACTCCCGCAATGCGGATTGCACCGGAGGCATCCCCAGCAGCTCGAGCTGCTCGGGCCTGAGCGTGGCCCGCCAGATCGGGTCGATGCGCTGGTAGGGCCGGGCGTGCAAGGCGGCCACCGCGTCACTCAATTGCCCCGCCACATCGGTGGCCTGTTTCGGGATGTACCGGTCGATCAGTCCCCGGTTGAAGGCGCCGACCGCGACCCGCTCGTCCGCTTGGCCTGTCAGGAGGATGCGTGCGCCGGGCCAGTCGATCAGCTCGCTCAGCACCTGCAATCCGTCCATGCCCGGCATGGAGAAATCGACGACACAGGCATGGGTGAGCCCATGGCGGTGGGGCGTCCGTGCCCAGTAGTCGAGGATCTGGGGCACCAGCGGCTTGCCCTGGCGCCACCGATCGACCATCGCTTGCTGCTCGGCCAGGTCCTGTTCCCAGGCTCGGATCTCCAGATGCAGGAAATGGATGCATCGTGCGGGCCGAAGGAACATGCGTACATGCCATTGACTGGGCATGACCATGCCCAGGATGTCCAGGTAGTCGGCATCGTCATCGAGAAAGACCACGCTGCCGGGCCTGTGGAACAGGGGGAGGCTCATAGGAGAGGGAGTTCGATGATGAAGCAGGCGCCGCGGCCGGGTGCGGATCGCACCCGGATGCTGCCTCGCGATGCCTGGATCACGCGCTGGCAGAACGCCAGGCCCAGTCCGTGCGCGGTGTCCTGGCTGGTCGAGACGAACGGCGTGAACAGTCGGCGCTGCAATTGGGCGCTCATGCCTTGTCCGCGATCCTGTACGAGGACGAGACCCTTGCGCGCACGGCCCGGCGCCTGGTCGATTTCCAGGCGCAGATCGCCCGTCCGGGGCGGCTCGGGCTGGGCAGCCAGAGACCGCAGGGCGTTCTTCACCAGGTTGTTCACGACCTGCGCGAACAGGGCCTGCGAACCCTGGAAATGGAAGTTGCGGACCACCACCACCTCCACGCAGTCGCGTTCCTGCACGCTGCGATAGGGAAACGACTGCACGGATTCCAGCACGACCTGCGCCGCATCCACCGTGTCGTTTCCCAGAGGCAGCTGCATCAGCCGCGCGTTGATGATCTGCGTGTCGATGTGGCGGTTCATCAGGCGCACCGTGCTGTGCAACCGGTCTGTGAGCCGTTCCAGCGGATGTGCCTGCTGCGGGGGCACCTGGCGCGCTTGATCGCGCAAGGCCGCGCCGACCAGCGTCAGGGTCGACAGCGGCGTGCGCAGCTCGTGCGCCAGGATGCCCATGGTGCCCAGGGCCTGCTTCAGCTGCTCACGGCGCAGGTTGGACGAGGAAATCCCCAGGATCAGGCCCATGTACCAGGCAAAGCCGAACACCACGCTGTGGGTGATGATCTCCTCCAGGGGCGTGGGCGCCACGGCCGGCCCCGCAATCTCGAACAGCCCGGCACCCGCGACGATGCCCGTGACCAGGCCGAGGGTCGCGATGCGCCAGTCGGTCAGGTGGTAGTAGATCAGGAACATGATCGCCATCGACGCGAACCAGCTGGCATTGCGCTCATTGCACAGGTACATCCAGGTGAAGAACACCGGGAGGGTCAGCCAGAACAGCAGGCTGATGAAGAGGGTGGCTCCACGGCTGGGCGGTTGGGCGTGCAGGCTGGGTACGGTCAGCAGCATCAGCCCCAGCAGGCTCACCCCCAGGCGCTGCCACAGCCGCTCGTAGGGTTGTGGAACCCAGCTGGTCCAGATCGCATAGAACAGCGGGTGCCCGAAAGCGCAGGACAGCCCGAGGGCCCGGATGCGCCACCGGGATGGATGAAGGATGGGTTCGACCAGGGTCTGAGGCACCTTGTCGGGGGCCAACAGGCGCCATCGTCCAGAGGGGCGATTCCGCGGAGCAGGGGACATGGGATCTCGGAGGGTGGGATTGCCCGGCCAGGGGTTTTGGGCAGGCAGGGGGATTTGTAATGATATGGTGCTAATTCGATCTGTTTGCGAACATGAAAGATGAGTGCTCCTGCTAACGTTGGCCATGTGCGTCTGGACAGCATCCTGGGAGACTGGATGGCGGCCCTGAGCGAATTTGCGGTCGAAGCGATCGCGGTCCTGGGGCCCGATTGCTTCGGGGGGGACAACGACCGTCAGGCTTTGTGCATGCATCCCCCCGCGGTGAGCGATCTGGTGTGCGCCCTGGCCGAGAGCAAGGAGTTCGGCGCGCCCTGGCGGGAGTCCGACGCGCCCCTGGTCGTCTGGCAGCACATCGCCCGCAGCGGGCCGCCCGGAACGTCTCGGTGGCGCATGCTCGCCCTGGCGCACGGATTCCAGACCATGGTGCGGGTGGAGTTTCCCTTGCCGGCCAACCGCGCCTTCGAGTGCTTCATGTTCAGTCCGCGGGAAATCGCGGACCGTTCCGATGCCGCCCTGCTGGTGTGGTCCACCCTGAACGTCTGGCCGGTGGTCAAGCGCTGTATTGCGCAGGCACACTCATCATTGAGCCCGCGCGAGCGACAATGCCTGATGCTGGCATTCAACGGGCTGACGGCCCGGGAGAGCGCGGACCAGATGGTGTGTTCCGAGCGGACCGTGAACTACCACCTGGCCAATGCGATGGCCAAGCTCAGGGCCGACAACAAGCTGGCGGCGATCCAGCGGGCCTGCTGGATCGGCGCGATCTGACGCGGCCGGGGTGAGAACGTGAGTTGAGGAGAGCGATGTTTCTGGCAATCGATGTAGGCAATACGCGGCTGAAGTGGGCGCTTTACGAACGGGGGCAGCCGGGTGCCCTGGCGCTCGCGCAGGGTGCCGAGTTCCTCGAGAACATCGACAAGCTCTCCGGCGGCGCCTGGCGCGACCTGCCCGTGCCCGCGCAGATGCTCGGGTGCGCGGTGGCCGCCGACGCGATCAAGGTCCGCGTGCGCGAGCAGATGGAGGAACTCTGGGACCTGCCCCTGCGCTGGGTGCATGCCAGCGCCGCGGAAGCGGGGCTCGTGAACGGCTACGACCATCCGACCCGCCTGGGTGCCGACCGCTGGGTGGCGATGATTGGCGCGCACCAGCGTGTGCTCGCGCGGGGCAAGCCGCGTCCCATCGTCGTGGTGATGGTGGGCACGGCCGTCACGGTGGAGGCCATCAGCCCCGACGGCCGTTTCCTGGGGGGGCTGATCCTGCCCGGGCACGGCATCATGCTGCGCGCGCTGGAGTCCGGCACCGCCGGCCTGCACGTGCCGACCGGTGAGGTGCGTGAATTCCCGACCAACACCAGCGACGCGCTGACCAGCGGGGGTACCTATGCCATTGCCGGTGCCATCGAACGCATGGTGCAGCACCTTCGACGCCACTGCGGCGAGGAGCCCGTGTGCATCATGACCGGTGGCGCGGGCTGGAAGATGGCGCCGTCCATGTCGGTGCCGTTCGAGCTGGTGGACAGCCTGATCTTTGACGGCCTGCTGGAAATCGCCCACCGGCGCGCGAGCGCCTGAAGGTGACTCGGCTCGCCGCGCGGGCGCGCCTTCCTAGCGGGCCTGGGGCCTGGCCAGCCAGGCCTGGGCCAGTTGCACCCAGTAGGTGGCACCCAGTGGGATCAGGTCGTCGTTGAAGTCGTAGCTCGGGTTGTGCAGCGTGCAGGGGCCGCCGCCATGGCCCATCTCCCGGTGCATGCCGTCGCCGTTGCCGATGAAGCAGTAGGCGCCCGGCTTGGCCTGCAGCATGAAGGCGAAATCCTCGGCCCCCATGGTGGGCTCCTGCACCCGCACGTTCTCCTCGCCCACGATGCTGGCCATCACCTCGCGCGCGAAGCGGGCTTGCGCCTCGCTGTTGATGGTCGGCGGGTAGTTGCGCTCGAACTCGAACTCGCAGGTCGCATCGTGTGCCGCACTCACGTGTTCGGCCACCTGACGCATGCGCCGCTCGATCATGTCCAGCACCTCCATCGAGAAGGTGCGCACCGTGCCCTGCAGCTCACAGCTGTCCGGCACCACGTTGGTGGCTTCTCCGGCGTGGATCATGGTGACCGAGATCACGCCGGCATCCACCGGCTTCTTGTTGCGGGTGATGATGGTCTGGAAGGCCTGCACCATCTGGCAGGCCACTGGCACGGGATCGATGCCGTTGTGGGGCAGGGCGGCGTGGCTGCCCTTGCCGCGGATCGTGATCTTGAATTCGCTGGCCGAGGCCATGACCGGCCCCGGGCTCAGGGCGAAACTGCCCACCGGCATTCCGGGCCAGTTGTGCATGCCGAACACGGCTTCCATCGGGAATTGCTCGAACAGGCCTTCCTGGATCATCTCGCGCGCGCCGCCGCCACCTTCCTCGGCGGGTTGGAAGATCAGGTAGACCGTGCCGTCGAAGTCACGATGCGTGGCCAGGTACTGCGCCGCCGCCAGCAGCATGGCGGTGTGGCCGTCGTGGCCGCAGGCGTGCATCTTTCCGGCGTGGCGACTGGCGTGCGCAAAGGTGTTGAACTCCTGAATCGGCAGGGCGTCCATGTCCGCGCGCAGGCCCACCGCGCGGTCGCTGCTGCCGCCCTTGACGATGCCCACCACGCCGGTCGTTCCCAGCCCGCGGTGGATCGGGATGCCCCATTCGGTCAGCTTGGCCGCCACCAGGTCGGCGGTGCGCACTTCCTGGAAGCACAGCTCGGGATGCGCGTGGATCTCGCGGCGCAGCGCCGCGATCTGGGCGGCTTGGGTCACGATGGAATCGAGCACTTTCATGGGGGCTCCGTGGGTCGGCTTCAGGCGTAAGAGCGCAGTCTAGCCGCGCGGCGGACAAGGCTTCGGAACTGGGCCAGAATGACACCATGACCGTCATGACCGCTGCCCCGGCCACCCTCGACCCCCGGGCCCTTGAACTCGCGCAGACTTTGGTTCGCATGAACACCATCAGCGCGAACTCCAACCTCGGGCTGATCCATTTCGTGCGCGACGAGCTGGCCCGTCTCGGGGTGCGCGCGCGCCTGACCTACAGCGCCGACAAGACCAAGGCGAACCTTTTCGCCACCCTCGGCGAGGGCAAGCCGGCCGGGGTCATCCTGTCCGGGCACACCGACACCGTTCCCTGGGAGGGCCAGGCCTGGTCTGTCGATCCGCTCTCGGCCACCGTGCGCGATGGCCGCCTGTACGGCCGGGGCTCGGCCGACATGAAGGCGTTCATCGGCCTGGCCGTCGCCCATGCCGGGCACTTCCTGGACAGCCAGGCGCCCTTTGCCATCCACCTGGCCCTCAGCTTCGACGAGGAAGTGGGCTGCCTGGGCGTCAAGGAACTCATCGCCGACATGCGCGACGCCGGGGTCCAGCCCCTGGCCTGCATCGTGGGCGAGCCCACGAACATGGTGCCCGCCATCGCCCACAAGGGCGTCTGGCGCTACCGCTGCTGCGTGCGGGGCAAGGAGGCGCATTCCTCCCTCACCCCTCAGTCGGTCAATGCGATCGAGATGGCCGCGCGCGTGATCGGCAAGTTGCGTGACATGGCGGAGCGCTTCGAGCGCGAGGAGCCGCGCTACGAGGGGTTCGACGTGCCGTTTTCCACCGCCAGCGTCGGCCAGTTCCACGGCGGCATCGCCGACAACGTGGTCCCGCGCGACGCCGAATTCCGCTATGAGTTTCGCGACCTGCCCACGGCCGACGCGCGCGCCATGCAGGCTGAACTCGTGGCGCATGCGCGCGCCCTGGAGCCTGCCATGAAGCGCGTCGCCCCCGAGGCCGGCTTCACCTTCGACACGATCTGTGAGGTACCGGCCTTCCAGGGCTCGGCCGATGATGCCGTCACCCGCCTGGCGCAGCGTCTGTCCGGCGAATCGCGGGTCACGCAGGTGGCCTTCGGCACCGAGGCGGGCCTGTTCAAGACCGCGGGCATCCCCACCGTCGTGTGCGGCCCGGGCGACATCGGACAGGCCCACCAGCCTGACGAATACGTGAGCCTGGAGCAGCTGGGCCGATGCCAGGCCTTCCTGCGCGGTCTGGCGACCAGCCGCGAGATCGGCTGATGTCGGTCCACACCGTGCGGGGAGCGTGTCCGCACGACTGCCCGGACACCTGCGCGCTGCTGACCACTGTCGACCACGGGGTGGCCCAGGAGGTGCGGGGCAACCCCGAGCATCCCATGACCGCGGGCGTCTTGTGCACCAAGGTCTCGCGCTACACCGAGCGCACCTACCACCCCGAGCGGGTGCTCACGCCCTTGCGACGCACCGGTCCGAAGGGGGCTGGCCAGTTCGAGCCCGTCTCCTGGGATGAGGCGCTGGACGACATTGCCGCTCGCCTGACGGCCCTCGCCGCGAAGGATCCCCAGGCCATCCTGCCCTACAGCTACGCCGGCACCATGGGTCTGGTGCAGGGCGAGTCGATGGCCTCCCGGTTCTTCCACCGCCTGGGCGCTTCGCTCCTCGATCGCACCATCTGCGCCTCGGCCGGCGGCGAGGCCCTGCTGCACACCCTGGGAGGCAAGGTCGGCATGCGGGTGGAGTTCTTTGCCGAATCGCGCCTGATCCTGATCTGGGGCAGCAACGCCATCGCCAGCAACCTGCATTTCTGGCGCTTGGCGCAGCAGGCGCGTCGCGCGGGTGCCCGCCTCGTGTGCATCGATCCGCGCCGCACCGAGACGGCCGACAAGTGCGACGAGCATGTGCAGCTGCAACCAGGCACGGATGCAGCGCTTGCCTTGGCGCTGATGCACGAGCTCATTGCCAATGACTGGCTCGATCACGACTACATCGCCCGCCACACACTGGGCTGGGACGCCTTGCGCGAGCGGGCCCTGCAATGGCCGCCGCAGCGTGCGGCCCAGGTGTGCGGGGTGCCCGCGGACCAGATCCGCGCGCTGGCCCGCGACTACGGCACCACCCAGCCCGCCGCGATCCGCCTGAACTACGGCATGCAGCGTGTGCGCGGGGGCGGCAACGCGGCGCGCGCCATCGCCTGCCTGCCCGCGCTCACGGGCGCATGGCGTCATCGCGCGGGTGGCGTGCTGCTGTCGAACTCTGGCCGCTTCCCGGCGCGGCGCGACGTCTTGCAGCGTCCCGATTTGCTCGCAGGCCACCAGCCCCGCACGATCAACATGAGCACCATCGGCGACGACCTGCTGCGCCCGGCTTCGCCGGCGTTCGGGCCGCGCATCGAGGCGCTCGTCGTCTACAACAGCAACCCGGTCGCCGTGGCCCCGGAGTCAGGGAAGGTGGCGCAGGGCTTCGCGAGGGACGATCTCTTCACCGTGGTGCTCGAGCATTTCCGCACCGACACGGCCGACCAGGCTGATTACGTGCTGCCCGCGACCACGCAGCTGGAGCACTGGGACATCCACGCGTCCTATGGTCATACCGATGTCCTGCTCAATCGCCCCGCCATCACGCCTGTCGGCGAGGCCCTGACCAACACCGAGATCTTCCGGCGGCTGGCGGCCCGCATGGGATACACCGACCCGTGTTTCCAGGAGGACGACCTGACCCTGTGCCGCGCCGCCTTCGGCGATGCCGTGGATTTCGACCGATTGCTGTCGCACGGATACGCCCCGCTGCCGGTGCCCGAGGCGCCCTTTGCGCAGGGCGGCTTCCCCACGCCGTCGGGACGCTGCGAGTTTTACAGCGAGCGCCTGGCTCGCCAGGGCCTGGACGGCTTGCCCGACCACCTGCCCAATCACGAAACTCCCGGCAGCAGCCCGCGCTACCCCTTGGCGATGATCTCGCCGCCTGCGCGCAATTTCCTGAACTCCAGCTTCGTCAACGTCAAGAGCCTGCGTGATATCGAAGGGGAGCCGGTGCTGGAAATCAGCGCCCAGGATGCCGCGGCTCGCGGCATTTCTTCGGGCGGTGTGGTCCGTGTCTTCAACGACCGCGGCGAGTACCACTGCAAGGCCGTCGTCTCCGCCCGCGCGCGGCCTGGCGTCGTCAACGGTCTCGGGATCTGGTGGCGCAAGCTCGGCCTGCGGGGCACCAACGTCAACGAGCTGACCAGCCAGAAGCTCACCGACCTGGGACGCGCCCCGGTGTTCTACGACTGCCTGGTGGACGTCCAGGCCCTGTGAGACGGGTGCCGTGACCCGGACATTGGCAGGCCAGGCGGCCCGCGTGGCGCTGGCGGTCGCAGCGCTGATGGTCCTGGGGGGCTGTGCGAACCTGGGCTACTACTGGCAGTCCGCCAGCGGTCATGTGCAGGTCCTGAGTGCCGCCCGCCCTGTGCCGGAGTGGCTGGCGGATCCTCGAGCCGCCGATCGCCTCAAGCAACAACTTCGCGCCGCCCAACGCCTGCGCGCCTTCGCGAGCCGCTCGCTGCACTTGCCTGACAACGCCAGCTACACCCGCTATGCGGACCTGCAGCGTCCCGCGGTGCTCTGGAACGTGGTGGCCGCACCCCCGCTGTCGCTTGCGCTCAAGACCTGGTGCGTCCCGGTCGCGGGTTGCGTGGGGTATCGCGGTTACTACGACGAGGCGCGCGCCCAGGCCGAGGCCTTGGAGTGGCGCCAGCAAGGCTATGACGTCGCGGTGTACCCGGTACCCGCCTATTCCACCCTGGGGTGGCTGAACTGGGCGGGGGGCGATCCGCTCCTGAACACCTTCATCCACTACCCGGAAGGCGAGCTGGCGCGCCTGATCTTCCACGAACTGGCGCACCAGGTGCTGTATGTGAAGAACGACACGGCCTTCAACGAATCGTTTGCTACTGCCGTCGAGCGCCTGGGGGTGCGCCAGTGGCTGGCCTCCGAGGCGGACGAGGCGGCGCGGCGCGAGTACGCCGACAGCAGCCAGCGCCGCGAGCAGTTCCATGCGCTGGCTCGCGCCACGCGGGCTCGGCTGGCGGCCCTGTATGCCGATGCCACGCCCGGCGCCCGCGACACCAGCGCGCTCCTTGCGCGCAAGCAGCAGATCCTGCAGGACTTCCAGGCGCGTTACGCGCAGGTGCGTGCGGGCTGGGGCGGCGATGCGGCCCGTTGGCGGTCGACCGACCGCTGGGTCGCGCAGGCCAACAACGCCGCCTTCGGTGCCGAGGCGGCGTATGACGAATGGGTACCGGCTTTCGAAGCGCTGTTCGAGCGGGAGGGGCGGGACTGGCGGCGCTTCTATGATGCGGTCATCCGCCTGGGCGACCTGCCGCCCGCCCGCCGCCATGACCTGCTGAAAGAACTCACACGTGCCTGACCTGAAAATCCGACGCGCCCATGCACTGGGACTGCACGAAGCCCGCCAGATCGCCCGGGACTGGGTGCGCAGCGCCCAGGACAAGCTGGACATGGCCTGCACCTACGAGGCCGGTGAGACCCTGGACCGCATCGCCTTCACCCGCAGCGGTGTCAGCGGCGAGCTGCGCGTGTCGGCCGATGTCTTCGAGCTGGACGCGAAGCTGGGATTCCTGCTGGGGGCGTTCAAGGACCGGATCGAGCAGGAGATCTCGAAGAACCTCGATGAACTTCTGTCGCGTTCAGGCGGTTCCGGGGCGGGGTCCGCCTGAAGTCTGGGGGACGCGGCGCGCTGGCGCGCGCGAAGCTGCGGCGGCCGATCTCACTCCAGAGAGTTCACCAAGTCCACGTATTGCTGCATGGCCTCGTGTGCCGCCGTGCCCCGGAGGCCATTCCATGCGTCCCACTTGGCGCGGCCGACCAGGTCGGAGAACCCTGGCCGTGTACCCTCCACATCGCCTGCCGTGGCTTGCTTGTACAGGGCATACAGCTTCAGCAGGGTGGCGTTGTCCGGGCGCTGGGTCAATTCCTTGGAGGCGGCGACGGCTTCGTCGAAGACGGCTTGGAGATCGGGCATGCGGACGATCTTACCCGCGTGGTGATTCCTCGCCGACCGCCAGCCGCCTGCGCGGCGGCGTCGCGCAGGGCGCCAACAGATGCAGGCGATGGATGCGATAATTTTCTGCCGTCGGGATGGCGGCGCTCTCCGCCCACCGCATGATCCTCGTCACTGGCGGCGCCGGCTTCATCGGCGCCAATTTCGTTCTCGACTGGCTGGCTCACGGCGATGAGCCTGTCCTCACCCTCGACAAGCTGACTTACGCGGGCAATCGCGAGAACCTCGCCGCGCTCGAGGGCGACGCGCGGCACGTCTTTGTGCAGGGCGATATCGGCGATACGGACCTGGTGTCGCAGCTGCTCTCTCGGCACCGTCCGCGGGCGGTGCTCAATTTCGCAGCCGAATCGCATGTCGACCGTTCCATCCACGGCCCGGGCGACTTCATCCAGACCAATGTGGTGGGGACCTTCCGGCTTCTGGAGGCGGTGCGCGCCTATCACGAATCGCTGCCGGCCGACCCGCGCGAGGCCTTCCGCTTCCTGCATGTGTCGACCGACGAGGTCTATGGCTCGCTCGCCCCGGCCGAACCGGCTTTCACCGAAACGCACCGCTACGCGCCGAACAGCCCTTATTCCGCCAGCAAGGCCGCCAGCGACCATCTGGTGCGTGCCTGGCACCACACCTATGGACTCCCGGTTCTCACCACCCAGTGCTCCAACAACTACGGCCCTTTCCATTTTCCGGAAAAGCTGATCCCGCTGATGATCGTCAACGCCCTGGCGGGCAAGCCGCTCCCGGTCTATGGTGACGGCATGCAGGTGCGAGACTGGCTGTATGTGAAGGACCATTGCAGCGCCATTCGACGCGTGCTGGAGGCCGGGCGTCTGGGCGAGACCTACAACGTGGGCGGCTGGAACGAGAAGCCCAACATCGAGATCGTGCGCACCGTGTGTGCCTTGCTGGACGCGTTGCGGCCGCGCGCAGACGGCCAGTCCTATGCCAGCCAGATCACGTTCGTGAAGGACCGCCCGGGGCACGACCGCCGCTATGCCATCGACGCCCGCAAGATCGAGCGCGAGCTGGGCTGGAAGCCCGCCGAGACCTTTGACAGCGGCATCCGCAAGACCGTGCAGTGGTACCTCGATCACCCCGAGTGGGTGCAGCGCGTGCAAAGCGGCGCGTACCGTGAGTGGGTCCAGCGCCAGTACGAAGGCGAGCGCGCGGCCCCATGAAGATCCTGCTGTTTGGCAAGAACGGCCAGGTGGGGTGGGAGCTGCAACGCAGCCTCGCACCGCTGGGAGAACTGGTGGCCCTGGGGTCGCGCGACACCGCGTGGGCGGCCAACTTCCTGGAGCCGCACGCACTGGCGCAAACCGTCCGCGAGGTGCAGCCCGATGTCATCGTCAATGCCGCGGCCTACACCGCGGTCGACCGGGCCGAGACCGAGGGCGATGCCGCCCGCCTGGTCAACGCCGAGGCGCCGGGGGTGATCGCGCGCGCCGCGCAGGCCTGTGGCGCGCTGATGGTGCATTACTCCACGGACTATGTCTTCGACGGCCGTGGCGATACGCCCTGGCGCGAATCCGACCGCCCTGCGCCCTTGAACGTCTATGGCGCCACCAAGCTCGAAGGCGAGCAGCGCGTGATCCAGGCGGGACCTCGCCACCTCATTTTCAGGACCAGCTGGGTGTATTCGGCGCGAGGAGGCAATTTCGCCCGGACCATGTTGCGGCTGGCGCAGGAGCGCGAGCGGCTCTCGGTGGTGGACGACCAGTTCGGTGCGCCGACGGGCGCGCCGCTGCTGGCCGATGTCACCGCGCATGCGATCCGGGCCGTCCAGGCGCAGCCCGCGCTCGCAGGCCTCTACCACGTCGCTGCCAGTGGTGCGACCTCCTGGCACGGGTACGCCTGCCACGTGCTGGACTTCGCCCAGGCCCGTGGCCTGCTGCTTCAGGCGACGTCCGGACAGGTGGAGGCGGTGCCCAGTGCGGCCTTCCAGACGGCGGCGCGCCGGCCCGGCAATTCCCGGCTGGACACCCGCGCCGTGCGAACGGCTTTCGCGCTGTCCCTGCCGGACTGGCGCATCGGCGTCGACCGGATGCTGTCCGAGGTGCTCGATGCCAGGTCCTGAACGCCGGTGGGCGGCAAAGGCCCTCAGGACTGGCCGGACCCCATCATCCGCTGTAGAGTTCGGGCCATGCTGATCATGGTCATTGTGAGTACGGTTGTCGCGTCGATTGCGTGCGCGACCCTGTGCCGTCTGGGCCGTGCCAACGCCCGGCGCTATGGGCTGGACATGCCCCAGCGTTTCCATGCGGGCCATGTGCCGCGCCTGGGGGGCGCCGCGATGATGCTGGGTTGCACTGCGGGGTGGGCCTGGGGATGGGCCGACGCATCACCCTCTGCGCCGTGGGCGCCTGCTGTCGTGACGGGCTGGTGGGCTGTCATGGTCCTCGCGGCGGGTGCCGGCCTGGCCGAGGACATCACGCATCGGGTGTCTGCACGCTGGCGCATGCTGCTGACGCTCGCGGCGGGGGTGGTCGGTGTCGTGGGGCTGGACCTCCACATCGGCCCCCTGGACCTGCCCTGGCTCGAGCCCCTCTGGGCGGCTGCGCCGTGGCTGGGGACCGTGCTGGCCATCGTGGCCGTTGCGGGCCTGCCCAATGCGTTCAACCTGATTGACGGCTACAACGGCCTGGCGGGTACCGTCGCCCTGATCTGCTGCCTGGCCATCGCCTGGGTGGCCCACCAGGTGGGGGATGCACAGATCATGGGGCTCATGCTGGTCACCGCGGGCGCCACGTTCGGCTTCCTGCTCTGGAACTATCCCGGCGGCCGGATCTTCGCGGGCGACGGTGGCGCCTACCTGTGGGGCGCCGTGATCGCCCTGGCCTCGGTGCAGCTGGTGCAGCGCCATGCCGAAGTCTCGCCGTGGTTTCCAGCCCTGCTCCTGGTCTATCCGGTCTGGGAAACGCTGTTTTCGATCTACCGCAAGCTCGCGCGCGGCCAGTCGCCGGGCGCGCCGGATGCCCTGCATTTCCACCAGTTGATCTATCGGCGCATCGTGCGGCCGCTGCCCCATGACGACCCGGCCCGTCGCATGCTGGCGAGGAACAACCGCACCACGCCCTACCTGTGGGTGCTGGCCCTCATGGCCGCTGTGCCGGCCGCCATGTTCTGGCGCGAGACGCGCGCGCTCATGGCCCTGTGTGCGGTGTTCATCGTGACCTATGTCGCCGCCTATGTGGGTATCGTGCGATTCAAGGTCCCGCGCTGGCTGCGCAGCTAGCCTGGAAGGCCTTGGGGCACAATTTGGCGGTTGCAGATTTCCCCCGCGCCATGACCGACCCGACCCCCCTCGCTTCCACCGCCAAGGCCGACATCCTCGCCCAGGCCTTGCCCTACATTCGCAAGTTCCACGGCAAGACGCTGGTGATCAAGTACGGCGGCAACGCCATGACCGACCCGGCCCTGCAAAAGGCCTTCGCCGAGGACGTGGTGCTCCTGAAGCTCGTGGGCATGAACCCGGTGGTGGTCCATGGCGGCGGCCCCCAGATCGAAACCGCCCTCAAGCGCCTGGGCAAGAAGGGTGAATTCATCCAGGGCATGCGCGTCACCGATGCCGAGACCATGGAGGTGGTCGAGTGGGTGCTGGCTGGCGAGGTGCAGCAGGACATCGTGGGACTGATCAACCAGGCGGGCGGCAAGGCCGTGGGCCTGACGGGCCGCGACGGCGGGCTGATCCGTGCGCGCAAGCTGCGCATGGTCGATCCCAGCGATTCCGCCAAAGAGCACGACATCGGCCAGGTGGGCGACATCATCGGGATCGACCCCTCGGTGGTGAAGGCCCTGCAGGACGACCAGTTCATCCCCGTGGTGAGCCCCATTGGTTTTGGCGATGACAACGAGAGCTACAACATCAACGCCGACGTGGTGGCGGCCAAGCTGGCCACCGTGCTGCAAGCCGAGAAGCTGCTGATGTTGACCAACATCCCTGGCGTGCTGGACAAGCAAGGCCAGCTCCTGCCCGAGTTGAGCATGAAGCGCATCGACGAGCTGGTGGCCGACGGCACCATCTCGGGCGGCATGCTGCCCAAGATCGCCGGCGCCCTGGACGCCGCCCGCAGCGGGGTCAATTCCGTGCACATCATCGACGGCCGGGTGCCCCACGCCCTGCTGCTGGAAATCCTCACCGACCAGGCCTTCGGCACCATGATCCGGTCCCACTGAACGGCCGGCCCGCAGCGCGGGCAATCCCTTCGAAGTGCTTTCTATGTAGCCTTTAGTTTGCTACAGTAGTGCTAAAGGATCGGATCTGCCATGCGACTGTTACTTGTGGAAGACGACCTCATGGTCGCCAGCGGCATCAAGCTGGGCCTCACCGACGCCGGTTACGCGGTCGACTGGGTGGGCAGCGGGGAGCGCGCTGAAGAGGTGTTGCGCAACGAAACCTTCGATGCCGCGATCATCGACATCGGGCTGCCGCGTATGGACGGCCTGGACCTCACCCGCAGGTTGAGGCGTCCCGAGATGGCCAGTGCCTCGATGCCCGTCCTGATCCTCACGGCCCGTGACGCGCTCAACGACCGGGTCCAGGGCTTGGACCTGGGCGCCGACGACTACATGGTCAAGCCCTTCGAGCTGCCCGAACTGCTGGCGCGCCTGCGCGCCCTCCTGCGCCGCTCGCAGGCGGCCACTTCCTCGGTCCTGTCCTTCGGCCCGATCGAGCTGGACACCGCGACCCGGCGCGCCGGGGCCCGGCACGATGACCAGTTCACGATCATCGAGCTCGGCCCGAGGGAGTGGACGGTGATGGAGTACCTGCTGCTGAACGCCCCCAAGCCCGCGAGCAAGGACAAGTTGCTGCAGGCGTTGACCGGCTGGGACAAGGAAATCACCCCCAATGCCGTGGAGGTGTACATCTCGCGCCTGCGCGGCAAGCTGGAGCCGCACGGGGTTGCCTTGCGCTCCATTCGCGGCTTCGGTTACCGGCTGGAAATGCACGACACTGCCGCCGCCGCGTGACCCCGGGACCCACGGCCGCCGCAGCGCCTGTGGCGCAGCCGGAGCCTGGGCCTGAGCCGCAGGCCGCGCCCGCAGCGGCACTGATCGAAGGCGGCCACATGCTGTCGGGCCTGCGGCGCCGGCTGCTGGTGATGATCATCGGCCCGCTGCTGCTGCTGGCTCTGACCAGCGCCTGGCTCGAATACCAGGCCGCCGATGGCGTCACCGCGCTGCAGGATCGCCAGCTGCAGGCGCTGCAGCCGCTGCTCGCCGACTCGGTCATCGCCGCCCAGGCCGAGACCGGGGCCAGCACCCAGCTGATGCTGGCCCCGGAGGTCGAGCAGTTCCTGTCGGCGCGACCGGACACGTCGGCCTACGCCATCACCGACAGCGCGGGCCGCCTGTTGCACGGTGAGGCATGGCTGATCGGGTCGGTGCCGGTGTCGCGTACCCCCCAATTCGAGCGGGAGCAGCACGAGGGCATGACCTGGCGCATCGTTCGCCAGACGCACCCGACGGCGGTAGGCGAACTGACGGTGTCCCTGGCGGATGCCTCCAATCCGCAGCAGCGCTGGGCGCGCGCCATCCTCCTGAAGGTCCTGCTGCCCCATCTGGTCATCATCGCGGCAGCCGCGATCGCGGTGCACTGGGCGGTGCACCTGGCGCTGCGGCCCCTGCTGGAGCTGACCCAGGTGGTGGAGCGCCGCTCCCCGCAGGACCTGCGGCCCATCGACCTCCTGGCCTCTCCCCGCGAGGTGCGGCCCCTGGTCGCCGCGCTCAACCGTCTCTTCGCCCTGGTGGATGCGCAAGCCGAGGGGCAGCGGCGCTTCATCGCCGACGCGGCCCACCAGCTGCGAACGCCCTTGGCTGGCCTGCAGGCTCAGGTCGAGGCCTGGGCCCAGGCGGTGCGCCGCATCTCGCCCCCGGGCGGGCAGGGCACGATGCTGGTGCCGGTCGAGCGGATCGAAAAGCTGCGCAGCGCCACCCGACGCACGTCACAGCTGGCCAACCAGCTGCTCGCACTGTCCCGCGCCGATGCCCGCAGCATGGCGGCCCAGCCCATGGCGCCGGTCGACCTCAAGCCCCTGTGCGAATCCTTGCTGGAGTCCTACCTGGACGCGGCGTCGGCCAAGCAGATCGACCTGGGCCTGGACGTGCAAGCTGCGACCGTGCCGGGGTACGAGTGGCTGCTTCGGGAGCTCCTGGCGAACCTCGTGGACAACGCCGTGAAATACACGCCCGAGGGCCGGACGGTCACCATCCGCTGCGGCCCCACAGAGCAGGGCGCCTTCCTGGAGGTCGAGGACGATGGCTGCGGCGTCGCGGCCGCCGATCTGCCTCACCTGCTGGACAGGTTCTACCGCGTGCCCGGCACGCAGGGTGAGGGCACCGGGCTGGGACTGGCCATCGCCCAGGAAATCGCCCGTGTCCACCACAGCCAGCTGCAGCTGGAATCCGGCAATGCCGGGCGCGGCCTGCGGGTGACCCTGAGGCTGGCGGCCTGACGGTCTCCGTCCACGGCGCCTGGGTTGGGGTGCACGTGAGCGCGTACTTCAGTCTTCGGGTCCTGAAACGCAGCTGTGCGAGAATCCCGAAACACTTTGCATCCTCCCATGCCCGACGCCGATCCGATCCCCCAGGCCGATGCTTCCGAATCCGTTGCGGCCGGTGCACCGACCCGCAAACGGCCCAAGCCCGGCGAGCGTCGCGTCCAGATCCTGCAAGCGCTGGCCGCCATGCTGGAACAGCCCGGCGCCGAGCGGATCACGACCGCCGCCCTGGCCGGCCGGCTGGAAGTGAGCGAGGCCGCCCTGTACCGCCACTTCGCGAGCAAGGCCCAGATGTTCGAGGGCTTGATCGACTTCATCGAGCAAAGCGTCTTCACCCTGATCCACCAGATCCAGGAACGCCATGCCGGTGATCCGCTGCGCCAGGCCGCGGCCATGGCCACCCTGCTGGTGCAGTTTGCCGAGCGCAACCCCGGCATGACCCGCGTCATGGTGGGCGACGCCCTGGTGTTCGAGAACGAGCGCCTGCAGCAGCGGATGAACCAGTTCTTCGACCGCATCGAATCCACCCTCAAGCAGTGCCTGCGCACCGATTCGGCCGGCTCGGCCACGCCCACGGTCGATGCCCAGGTACGCGCCTCGCTCCTGACCTCCTTCCTGGTCGGGCGTCTGCAGCGCTTTGCCCGCTCCGGCTTCAAGCGCCTGCCGTCCGAGCACCTCGAGGACAGCCTCGCGCGCATCCTTTAACCCTCAGAAAGAGAAAGCCAACGATGAAACTGGTGCGCTATGGCCAACCCGGCAAGGAAAAGCCGGGTCTGATCGACGCCGACGGAACACTGCGTGACCTCTCCGGGGTCGTGACCGACATCGGCCCCGACCAGCTCGGCGCCGCCGGCATGAACAAGCTGCGCAAGGTCAATCCGGCCAAGCTGCCCCTGGTGCGCGGCAAGCCCCGCTATGGGTGCCCGGTGAACCAGGTGGGCAAGTTCATCGCCATCGGCCTGAACTACGCGGACCACGCCGCCGAATCGGGTGCACCGATCCCCAAGGAACCCGTGGTCTTCATGAAGGCCACCACCTGTATCCAGGGTCCGAACGACCCGGTGATGCTGCCCAAGGGCTCGGTCAAGAGCGACTGGGAGGTCGAGCTGGGCGTGGTGATCGGCACCCGTGCCCGCTATGTCACCCGCAAGGACGCCCTGTCCCACGTGGCGGGGTACTGCCTGATCAACGACGTGAGCGAGCGCGAATACCAGCTCGAGCGCGGTCCCCAGTGGGACAAGGGCAAGGGCTGCGACACCTTCGGCCCCATCGGCCCCTGGCTGGTCACGCCCGACGAAGTGGGCAATGTGCAGCGGCTGGACATGTGGCTGGACCTCAACGGCCAGCGCATGCAGACTGGCAACACCCGCACCATGATCTTCGACGTGGCCAAGATCGTGAGCTACCTCAGCGAGTTCATGACCCTGATGCCCGGCGATGTGATCACCACCGGCACCCCGCCCGGCGTGGGCCTGGGCATGAAGCCCCCGCGCTACCTCAAGAAGGGCGACGTCATGACCCTGGGCATTCAGGGCCTGGGCGAGCAGCGCCAGGAAGTCATCGCGTTCAAGCGCTGATCGGTCGCGAACCGCGCGCAAGACCCTACAAAAAGCCCGCCCTTGACCGGCGGGCCTTTTTTTCGGCCAGAATAGCACGACCGTTCTTTTTGAACCCTCTGGCGCTGCATGTCTGCCTCCCCTCCGACCGCCCCGCGTGCACGCGCCCTGCCCAAGGGCCAGCAGACCAAGGCCGCCATCGTCGACGCGGCCCTGTCGCTTGCCCAGCAGATCGGACTGGAGGGGCTGTCCATCGGTGGACTGGCCGAGGTCGCCGGCATGAGCAAGTCCGGCGTCTTCGCGCACTTCGGCTCGCGCGAAGAGCTGCAGATCTCGGTCATCCGCGAGTACCACCGGCGCTTCGAGGACGAGGTGTTCTATCCGGCCATGCAGGCCCCTCGCGGCTTGCCGCGCCTGCGGGCGCTTTTCGCGAACTGGATGAAGCGCACCGCCCTCGAGCTGGACTCGGGGTGCCTCTACATCAGCGGGGCCGTGGAATTCGATGACCGCCCGGGCCCGGTGCGCGACGCGCTGGTGCAGTCGGTCCAGCTGTGGCATGCAGGCATGCGGCGCACCATCATCCAGTCTCGTGAGCAAGGACACCTGCGCCAGGGCGTGGACGAAGAGCAGGTCCTGTTCGAGATCCACGGCCTCATCCTGGCCTTGCACTACGAGGCGCGCCTGCTGCGCACCCCCGGCGCGATCGCGCGGGCTGAGGCAGGTTTCGAGCGCATCCTCGCCGAATTTCTCGCCCACCCGCCTGCGGGGACGGCATCCTAGCGTTTTCTCCCTTCACCCCTCTCGTCATCCACTCGCCCGAACCCCAGGAGCCCTCGCCACCATGCCGACCTACACCCCGCCGCTGCGTGACATGCAGTTCGTGATGCATGAAGTGCTTCACGTCGCCGACGACTACCGCGCGATGCCGCGGCACCAGGATGTCGATGCCGACACCATCAATGCGGTCCTCGAGGAAGGCGGCAAGTTCGCCCGCGAAGTGATCCTGCCCCTGAACATCAGCGGCGACACCGAGGGCTGCACCCTGGACCGGGCCACCCACGAGGTCACCACGCCCACGGGCTTCAAGGCGGCTTTCGCCAGGTACGTCGAAGGCGGCTGGCCCGCGCTCTCGGCCGATCCAGCCTACGGCGGCCAGGGCCTGCCCATCGTCGTGAACCAGTGCTTCTACGAGATGCTCAATTCCGCCAACCAGGCCTGGACCATGTACCCGGGTCTCACGCATGGCGCCTACGAATGCCTGCACGCGCACGGCACCGACGAACAGAAGGCCATGTACCTGCCCAAGCTCACCTCCGGCGAGTGGACCGGCACCATGTGCCTGACCGAGCCGCACTGCGGCACCGACCTGGGCATGCTGCGCACCAAGGCCGAACCCCAGCCCGATGGCACCTACCGCCTCACGGGCCAGAAGATCTTCATCTCGGCGGGCGAGCACGACTTCGTGCCGAACATCGTGCACCTGGTGCTGGCCCGCCTGCCCGATGCGCCGGCGGGCAGCAAGGGCATCAGCCTCTTCATCGTGCCCAAGTTCAACGTGAACGCCGATGGCTCGCTCGGAAAGCGCAATGGCATCTACTGCGGCGGCCTGGAGCACAAGATGGGAATCCACGGCAACGCCACCTGCCAGATGGTGCTCGATGGCGCGGTCGGCACGATGGTGGGGCAACCGAACAAGGGTCTGCAGGCGATGTTCGTGATGATGAACGCTGCGCGCATCGGCGTCGGCATGCAGTCTCTGGGCCTCACCGAGGTCGCTTTCCAGAATGCGCTGGCCTATGCCAAGGACCGGATCCAATCGCGCAGCCTCACCGGCCCCAAGCAGAAGGACAAGCCGGCCGACTCCATCCTGGTGCATCCCGACGTGCGCAAGATGCTCCTGACCGCCAAGGCCTATGCCGAGGGCGGGCGCGCGCTGAACCTCTTTTGCGCGCTCCTGATCGACCGCGAGCTGAATCACCCCGACGAGAAGGTGCGCAAGGACAGCGCCGAGCTCGTGGCCCTGCTCACGCCCATCGTGAAGGCCTTCATCACCGACAACGGCCATATCGCCACCAACGCCTGCCTGCAGGTGTTCGGCGGCCACGGCTTCATCAAGGAATGGGGGATGGAGCAGTTCGTGCGGGACAACCGCATCAACATGATCTACGAGGGCACCAACACCATCCAGTCGCTGGACCTGCTGGGGCGCAAGGTGCTGGGGAACAACGGCGCCACGCTCAAGAAATTCGGCAAGATGATCGCGCAGCTGGTGGAGGAAGAGGGCGTCAACGAGAAGATGGCCGAATTCATCAACCCGCTGGCCTACCTGGGCGACCAGATGACGAAGTTCACCACCGAGATCGGCTTCAAGGGCTTCAAGAATGCCGACGAGGTAGGCGCTGCCGCCGTCGACTACCTCCGTGTGGCAGGCCACCTGGTGTTCGGCTACTTCTGGGCGCGCATGGCGCAGGTGGCCTTGCGCCAGATCCAGGCGGGCAACACCGACCCGTTCTACCTTGGCAAGCTGCAGACGGCGCGTTTCTATTTCGCCAAGCTGTTCCCCGAAGCCGCCACCCTCATGCGCACCGCGCGCGGCGGTGCGAAGGTACTGATGGACACCGAGGAGGCCCTGGCATGAAGCAGACCCTGATCACCCTGGCCCTTTGGGCGTCTGCCGCGGGCAGCGCCTGGGCGCAGATGACGCCGGTGGGCGTCTGGCACAGCATTGACGACAAGACCGGTGAGACCAAGGCCGAGATCCGCCTGACCGAGGTAGACGGCGCAGTGCGCGGGCGCATCGAGAAGCTGCTGCGCAAGGGCGCCGACCAGAATGCCCGCTGCATCGACTGCGAGGGCGATCGCAAGGACCAGCCGGTCATCGGCCTGGAGATCATTCGCGGCGCCCGCAAAGCGGCGGGCAAGGACGTGTGGGAGGGCGGCAAGATCCTCGACCCCGAGAACGGGCGTGACTACACCCTGCGCCTCACCCCGATCGAGGGCGGGCGCAAGCTGGAGGTACGCGGCTCGATTGCCTTCATCGGGCGCACGCAGACCTGGGTGCGGGTGCCATGAGCGCCACGCAGACGCCGCGCGCGCTGCGCGTGAAGCAGGTCGCGGTCCTGGGGGCTGGCGTGATGGGAGCGCAGATTGCGGCACACCTGGTGAACGTCCGGGTGCCAGTGGTGCTGTTTGATCTGCCCGCGAAGGGCGCCGACGGTGCCGTAGCCGCTACGGAGTCCGCCCGCAACGGCATCGTGACCCGCGCCATCGAGGGCCTGAAGAAGCTCAAGCCCTCGCCCCTGGGCGTGGCCGATGACGCCGGCCTGATCCAGGCTGCCAACTACCAGGACCATCTGGCGTTACTCAAGGAGTGCGACCTCGTCATCGAGGCCATCGCCGAGCGCATGGACTGGAAGCTGGACCTGTATCGCACGATCGCGCCGCATGTCGCGACGCACGCCATCGTGGCCTCCAACACCTCGGGCCTGTCGATCACGAAGCTCGCCGAGGCTCTGCCCGAGGCGATCCGCCCGCGCTTCTGCGGCATCCACTTCTTCAACCCGCCACGGTACATGGCCCTGGTGGAACTGATCGCGACCCCGGCCACCCAGACCTCGATCCTGGACGACCTGGAAACCTTCGTCACCTCCACGCTGGGCAAGGGTGTGGTGCGGGCCAAGGACTCCCCCAATTTCATCGCCAACCGGGTCGGCATCGCCGGCATGCTGGGGACGATGAAAGAGGCGCAGGCCCACGGCCTGAGCTACGACGTGGTCGATGACCTGACCGGCAAGAAGATGGGCCGGGCCTCGAGCGGTACCTTCCGCACCGCCGACGTGGTGGGCCTGGACACGCTGGCTCATGTGATCAAGACCCTGCAGGACAACTTCAGCGAGGCCAGCGACCCGTTCTATGCCAGCTACGGGACACCCGAGGTGCTGAAAGTCCTGATCGAGAAGGGATGCCTGGGACAGAAGTCCGGGGCGGGCTTCTACAAGAAGGCGGGGCGCGATGTCCTGCGCTTCGACCTGGCGAGCCAGGACTATGTCCCGGGCGGGCAGAAGGCCGACGAGGTCTATGCGCGCATGCTGAAGAAACCCGCTGCCGAGCGCCTGCGCCTGCTGCGGCACTCCGAGGGGGCGCCAGGGCGTTTCCTCTGGGCGATCCTTCGTAACAGCTTCCATTACGCCGCGGTGCACCTGGCGTCGATCGCCGACACGGCCCGCGATGTCGACTTCGCCATGCGCTGGGGCTTCGGCATGAAGCAGGGGCCGTTCGAGCTGTGGCAGGAGGCCGGCTGGCTGCAGGTGGCGCAGTGGGTACAGGAGGACATCGACGCCGGCAAGGCGCTGTCCCGCGTGCCCTTGCCCGAGTGGGTGTTCCAGGGGCCGGTGGCCCAGGCCGGTGGCGTGCACACGCCCGCAGGTTCCTGGAATCCCACCACACAGCGCTTCGAGCCGCGCCGCGTGCTGCCGGTGCATGCGCGCCAGCATTTTCCCGAGAACGTTCTGGGCAGCGACGCGCCGCGCTTCCAGACGGCGGGTACCACCGTGCACGAGGATGGCGGCATCCGCCTGTGGACGCTGGACGGTCAGGTGCTGATTGCCAGCTTCAAGACCAAGATGCACGCGATCAGCCCTGAGGTGGCCGAGGGCCTGCAGCGCGCGGTCGATCTCGCAGAGCGCGAGTACCAGGGCCTCGTGATCTGGTCGGGAGAGGATCCCTTTTCCGCGGGGGCCGACCTGCAGGCCATGCTGCCGGCCTTCATGGCCGTGGGTGTGAGCGCCATCGAGGACGCCGAGCATTTCCTGCAGCAGACGATGCTGCGGATTCGCTATGCCGCGGTGCCGGTGGTGTCTGCGATCCGTGGCCTGGCCCTGGGCGGTGGCTGCGAGCTGGCGGTGCACTCGGCCCGCCGCGTGGCCGCCCTGGAAAGCTACATCGGCCTGGTGGAGGTGGGCGTGGGCCTGGTCCCCGGCGCGGGCGGCCTGACCTACCTTGCCCGGCGCGCCGCCGAGAACCAGGCCCTGTCCACGCACAAGGACTTGTTGCCTTTCCTGACGGAAGGTTTCACCGCGGCAGCCATGGCCAAGGTGGGCACCAGCGCGCTGGAGTCGCGCAAGCTCGGTTACCTGCTGGAGGACGACGTGATCGTCGCCCACAAGGACGAACTGCTGTACGTCGCCTTGCAGCAGGTGCGTGCGATGGCGGACGCTGGCTGGCGCCCGCCCCTGCGCCGCCTGTTCCCGGTGGCGGGCCGTTCCGGCAAGGCCACCATCCAGGGGCAGCTGGTGAACCTGCGCGATGGTGGCTTCATCAGCGCGCACGATTTCCATATCGCCAGCCTGATTGCGCACGTGGTGACCGGCGGTGATGTCGAGGCGGGCACGCTCGTGAGCGAGGCGTACCTGATGACGCTGGAGCGGCAGGCCTTCTGCACTCTCATCACCCACCCCAAGACCCAGGAGCGCATCATGGGCATGCTGTCCACCGGCAAGCCCCTGCGCAATTGAAGGACCCGACGACATGAGCAAGCAAATCCAGGACGCCTACATCGTCGCGGCGACGCGCACCCCGATTGGCCGCTCTCACCGCGGCTTCTTTCGTCATACCCGGCCGGACGACCTGCTGGCCACCGTGCTGCGTTCCGCCCTGGCCCAGGTGCCGGGCCTGGACCCGGCGGCCATCGAGGATGTGGTCTGCGGATGCGCCATTCCCGAGGCGCAGCAGGGACTGAATGTGGCGCGCATCGGCGCGGTGCTGGCTGGCCTGCCCAAATCGGTGGGCGGCATCACCGTGAACCGCTTTTGCGCCTCGGGCCTCTCGGCGGTGCAGATGGCGGCCGACCGCATACGCGTGGGCGAGGCCGACGTCATGATCGCGGCCGGCACCGAGAGCATGAGCCAGGTGCCGATGATGGGGAACGCGCCCTCGCTCTCACCCGCGATCTTCTCCCACCCCGACGACCTCGAACGCTACGGCATCGCCTACGGCATGGGCCTGACCGCCGAGAAGGTGGCGCAGCAATGGAAGGTGAGTCGCGAGGCCCAGGACCAGTTCGCCTGCCAGTCGCACCTGCGCGCGGTCAAGGCGATGGCGGCGGGCGAGTTCACCGACGAGATCACGCCCGTGGAGGTGAGCGAACGGTCAGTCGACCTTGAATCCGCGAAGGTGAGTGTCAGCACGCGCACCGTCAAGCTCGACGAGGGCGCGCGGCCCGACACCACGATGGAGGCGCTGGCCAAGCTCAAGACGGTCTTTGCGGCGAAGGGCAGCGTGACGGCCGGCAACAGCTCGCAGACGTCCGACGGGGCGGGCGCCCTGATCCTGGCCAGCGAGGGCGCGATCCAGCGCTTTGGCCTCACGCCCCTGGCCCGTTTCGTCAGCTATGCCAGCCGGGGCGTACCGCCGCACATCATGGGCATCGGCCCGGTCGAGGCCATTCCGGCGGCGCTCAAAGCTGCGGGCCTGAAGCAGGACGCCCTCGATTGGATCGAATTGAACGAGGCGTTTGCCGCCCAGTCGCTGGCGGTGATGAACACCCTGGGCCTGGACCCGGCCCGCGTGAACCCCCTGGGCGGTGCGATCGCCCTGGGCCATCCTCTGGGGGCCACTGGCGCGATCCGCTCGGCCACCGTGGTCCATGCCCTGCGCCGGCGCAAGCTGCGTTACGGCATGGTCACCATGTGCGTGGGCATGGGGCAGGGGGCCGCGGGGATCTTCGAGCGGGTCTGAGGGGGCCTGACACAATGGAGCTTGTGCATGCGTGCCTTCCCCTCACTCTTTCAAGCCAAACACCATGAGCGACATCCTTGTTCATACCGAAGCGGGCGTGACCACGATCACGATCCATCGTCCTGACCGCAAGAACTCCATCACCTCGGCGATGTACGGCGCGATGCACGAAGCGCTGGTGGCTGCCCAGGCCGATCCCGGCGTGCGCGTGGGGGTGATCCAGGGTAGCGAGACCATCTTCAGCGCTGGTAACGATATCGGCGACTTCCTGAACACCCCGCCCTCGGGGCCGCAGGCCCCGGTGTTCCGCTTCCTGCACACGCTGGCGGGCTTCCCCAAGCCGCTGGTCGCGTCCGTGTGCGGACCGGCCGTGGGCATCGGCACCACGATGCTGTTTCACTGCGACCTGGTGTACGCGGGGGACAACGCTGCGTTTTCCATGCCCTTCGTGAACCTGGGTCTGTGCCCCGAGGCGGCCTCGAGCCTGCTGGTGCCTCAGCTGATGGGGTACCACCGGGCGGCCGAGGCTCTGTTGCTGGGGGAGCCCTTCATGGCAGAAGCCGCGCTGGAGGTCGGACTGGTGAACCGGGTGGTACCGCCGTCCGAGGCCAATGCCCTGGCCCAAGCCCAGGCACGCAAGCTGGCGGCCAAGCCCTTGTCATCTCTCATGGAGACCAAGCGGCTGATGAAGACCGGGCACCAGGCCCAGGTGCTGGCGCAGATGAAGGAAGAGGGGGCCGTGTTTGGCCGCATGCTGACCGAACCGGCCGCCAAGGAAGCCTTTGGCGCCTTCATGGAAAAGCGCAAGCCAGATTTTTCCAAGGTCTGAGGGGCCCTGTGGGAGGGATACCTCTCGCGCTGGCTTCAGGCGTAGTGATGGGTTCTCTGGTGTGGTTCGCTGTTGCCAGCGGGGAGGTGTTGCGCGTTCTGGGAAGGCCTCAGCGTGGGGTCGGTGTTCACTGAGGTGCGCGCGCTGTGGGGGTTGGGGGCGGATCCCGCGGAGGCGGCCTCGTGCCGGCTTGTTTTTTCCACCCTGGAGATTTGTGCGGCCTGCAGCGACATACGCTTGCGTGCGTCGCGTACGGCGGCCGACAGTGGATTTTTGAGTGAATCGTCGAATTGATAATTCAGCAGGCCCTCGACCGGATCGATCGATACGTTTTTGTACCGCTCCCCGAACAAATTTTTGATCAGATGGGTCAGCGTTTTCGAACACGCGAACCTTCTGGCCTTGCCGGGATGGCTCGATGGGTCCTCGGACGCCGAAGCCTCTGACAGCAATTCTGCTCTCAATAGCTTCATTCGATCCTGCAGAGCACTCTGCCGCTGCTGAATGGCGTTCAGCTGATCGAGCTGTTCCTGCTTCATTGGGGTCACAGCGCGCTTGAGAGAAACGATGGCGCTTTTGACAGGGAACATGGATCCTGTCCTTCGTGAGGCTGCCGACATTGGCCCGTCTTAGTCGCGCCACGTGCTCCATGGTTCCGATTCGGCGATCCATCACCCGAATACGACCTGTTCCAAGGCCCGAGAGGGCGTACTTGACACGTAGTGCGTACGGGATGCCCGAACGCAAGCGTCAGCCCGTACTGTCAGTGCGTGACGCGCTCAGCCGGCTGGCTGCCCTCCAGGTCAGCCAGGCGCTGGGCTGCTTCGCGCTTGCCCAGTTTCCGGATGGCCGCAATCGCCTGGAGCTGGGTGGCACGGGGCCGGGCCTTGCCGTCTTCCCACTTGTAGACAGACTGGGCTGTGACGCCCAGCAGCGCCCCCATGGCTGCGGCCGACAGGCCCAGGCGCTGGCGTAGCTTGGTGAAGCCCTTGGCGCTGAAACGCAGGGCGGGCCCTTCGTCTTGCGGACCGTCGGGGATCGGGCGATGAGCTGCTCGTGAAGGGCGGCGCAGGCGTTTGGCCCCCTGGACGCGGTGCCCTCCAGGGCCCTCGGCCCGCTTGCCCCGCAGGGCGACCACCAGGCGCTCAAGGGAGTCGATCCGGCGCTGCAGCGCCGCGATCTCGCGCTCCTGCGTCGCTGTGGCCTTTTTGAACTGCTGGGCCTCGCTGCGCAGGGCCCTCTGGGCGACTTGCACGATTTCAGTCTTCAGGGCATCGACAAGATTGGGCATGGGGCGGCCTGTGATCTTTAGGATGTAATTATTGAATTACAGCCATCTTAAATTAGATTTAAAGAATTAAGAAGATCGGGCCATCTTACCCCCGTAAATGCTTTTCGGGTGTTACTTTGCGCACACTGTGTGGCCGCGGCGATCAGGTGTCAGCGTTGTCCTGCATTTCGTGTCGGGCCGCCGCAAACAGGTTCCACGCCACCAGGAACATCGCGGCGATCACCGGGCCGATCACGAACCCATTGATGCCAAACACAGCGATGCCCCCCAGCGTGGTGACCAGCACCAGGTAATCGGGCATGCGTGTGTCGCGACCGACCAGGATCGGGCGCAGCACGTTGTCCACCAAGCCGATCGCCAGCACCCCCCAGAGCGTCAGCCCGACGGCGGACCACAACTGACCCGTGAACAGCAGGTAGGCCGCGACCGGGCCCCAGACCAGTGCCGCGCCCACGGCGGGCAGCAGGGACAGCAAGGCCATGAGCGTTCCCCACAGGAGCGCGCCCGGCAAACCGAGCACCGCGAAGGCCATGCCCCCCAGGGCGCCCTGCACGACCGCGATCACGATGTTCCCCTTGACCGTCGCGCGCACCACGGTCACGAACTGTCCCAGCAGGCGCTGCGCGTGGTCTTCCCGCAAGGGCAGGGTCCGTGCGATCCGCTCGGACAGCAGCCGGCCATCCCGCAGCAGGAAGAACAGCAGGTACAGCATCACGAACAGGGCGACAACGAAATCCAGGGTGTTCTGGCCCAGACCGAGCAGGTGCGTCGTGATGAACTGGCCGCTGCCCGCGAGCAGTGCGGTCAATTGCTGCTGGAGTGCCGCAGCATTCACGAGACCCAGGCGGTCCAGGAGGGCACGGGCCCACTCCGGCAGGGCCGCGATCACACTCTGGATGTATTGCCCGAAATTCACTTCACCGGCGCGCACTTTCTGTACCGCCACGGCCGCCTCCTGCACCACGGACGCACCCACCAGGATCAGGGGCAGGATCACGATCATGACGATCAGGGCCAGCGTCAGCAGCGAGGCCAGGGTGGCGCGTTGCCCCGTCTGCTCGCGCACGCGCGCGTGCACCGGTTCGAAGACGATGGCAATGGCCACCGCCCACAGTACCGCGCCCAGGAAGGGCCACAGGATGAAGAGGAAAGCTGCTGACAGGATGGCGACCAGCCAGGCGAGGCTGCGTACTTCCATCGGGACAGGGGGGTGAGGGCGGGACATGGCGTTCGGTCAGGCTTCAGGCTGCGGCGCGGGGCGGGATGACGCGCGGCCGCCCTTCGTCGTCGATGGCCACATAGGTCAGGAGCGCCTCGGTCACCTTGATGTAGCGGCCCTGATCCCGGAAGCTTTCGGCGAACACCTCGATCTTCACGGTGACCGAGGTGCGGCCGACTCGGGTGATGCTGCCGAAAAACGACAGGATGTCGCCCACGCGCACCGGTTGCTTGAAGATGAATTCGTTGACGGCGACGGTGGCCATGCGACCCTGCGCGATCCGGGCTGGCAGCACGGCGCCTGCCAGGTCGACCTGGGCCATCACCCAGCCGCCAAAGATGTCGCCGTTGGCGTTGGTGTCCGAGGGCAGGGGAATGACCTTGAGAACCAGCTCCTTGTCGGTCGGCAGGTCCGCGGACGGCACGTTCGGGCGGTTCTCGGGAGGGTGGGGCATTGCAGGTTCCTTGTGGCCGAAGAATACAGCCTGTGCGATGGCCCGCAGGGGCGGGGCACAATCAAAGGCTGTTCATCCAAAACCAGGTCCTGACCCATGCGCCACGCCGGCGAAACTGCCGCTCCCGCCCTTTCATCATCCCGCGCGGGTGCGCCCTCGGGCGGGCGTAGCGACTGGGTGACCCTGCGGCGGCTGGCTCCCTACCTCTGGCAGTACCGATGGCGCGTGGTGGCGGCCCTGGCCTTCATGGTCGCCGCCAAATTGGCCAACGTCGGGGTGCCGCTGGTTCTGAAGGACCTGGTGGATGCAATGACGCCGAGCCCCAGCCTGGGGGCCGCCTTGCTGGCCGTGCCGGCGGGCCTGCTGCTGGGGTATGGCCTGCTCAGGCTGTCGACCTCGCTGTTCACCGAGTTGCGCGAACTGGTGTTCGCCAAGGCCACCCAGGGCGCAGCGCGAAGCATTGCGCTGGAAACCTTCCGGCACCTGCATGCGCTGAGCCTGCGGTTCCACCTGGAGCGGCAGACCGGCGGCATGACGCGTGACATCGAGCGCGGCGTGCGCGGGATCGAGTCGCTGATTTCCTACTCGCTGTATAGCGTCGTGCCCACGCTGGTCGAAGTGGCGCTGGTGCTGACCATCCTGGCGGTGAAGTTCGATGCCTGGTTTGCCTGGATCACGATCGCGGCGCTCGGGGTGTACATCGCCTTTACCGTCAGCATCACCGAGTGGCGGACCAAGTTCCGACGCGAGGCCAACGAGTTCGATTCGGCGGCCCACACCCGCGCGGTGGATTCGCTGCTGAATTACGAAACGGTCAAGTACTTCAACAACGAGGGCTTCGAGGCGAGCCGCTACGACGAGAGCCTCGAGCGACTGCGCAAGTCGCGCCTGAAGGCGCAGACCACGCTGTCCCTGCTCAATACGGGCCAGCAATTGATCATCGCGATCGCGCTGGTGGCCATGTTGTGGCGGGCGACGCAAGGGCTGGTGGATGGCCGCATGACGCTGGGCGATCTGGTCATGATCAACGCCTTCATGATCCAGCTGTACATCCCTCTCAACTTTCTAGGGGTGCTCTATCGCGAGATCAAGCAGAGCCTGACCGACCTGGACAAGATGTTCACGCTCCTGGACAAGGAACGCGAGGTGGCGGACCGACCGGGGGCGGTGGCCCTGTCGGGGCTGAACGCGGCGTCGGTGCGTTTCGAGCACGTGGCCTTCGCCTACGAGCCTGCACGGGTGATCCTGCATGACGTGAGCTTCGAGATCCCCGCGGGCAAGACGGTGGCGGTGGTCGGGCCGTCGGGTTCGGGCAAGTCCACGCTGGCGCGGCTGCTGTATCGGTTCTATGACGTGCAGGGCGGCTGCATTCGCATCGCCGGCCAGGATATCCGCGAGGTCACGCAGGCCAGCGTGCGTGCAGCGATCGGGATCGTCCCGCAGGACACGGTCCTGTTCAACGACACCGTCGAATACAACATCGCCTATGGTCGCCCGGGTGCGGGCCGCGACGAGGTGCAGGCGGCAGCCCGGGCTGCGCGGATCCATGATTTCATCGCCGCCCAGCCCCGGGGCTACCAGACCCTGGTGGGCGAGCGAGGCCTGAAGCTCTCCGGGGGCGAGAAGCAGCGCGTGGCCATCGCCCGCACCCTGCTGAAGGACCCGCCGATCCTGATCTTCGACGAGGCCACGTCGGCCCTGGACTCGGCCAACGAACGGGCCATCCAGTCCGAGCTCAAGACCGCCGCCCAGGGCAAGACCGCGCTGGTGATCGCGCACCGCCTGTCCACCGTGATCGACGCACACGAGATCCTGGTGATGGACGCGGGCCGCATCGTCGAGCGCGGCACGCACCAGGGCCTGCTGGCACAGGGCGGCCGCTACGCCGGGATGTGGGCGCTGCAGCAGCAGGAGCAGGCCGAGCCCGCGGCGCAATAATCCGCCCATGGAAACCAAGTGGCTCGAAGACTTCGTGAGCCTGGCGGAAACGCGCAGTTTCAGCCGCTCCGCGCAGCTGCGGCACGTCACCCAGCCGGCCTTCTCCCGCCGCATCCAGGCGCTGGAGGCCTGGGCCGGGACAGACCTGGTGGACCGCAGTGCCTATCCCACGCGCCTGACGCCGGCCGGCCAGACGCTGTACGCGCAGTCGCTGGAAATCCTGCAAGCCCTGCAAAGCACCCGCGCCATGCTGCGGGGCCAGGCGGTGGACCAGGAGGTCATCGAATTTGCGACGCCGCACGCCCTGGCGTTCACCTTCTTCCCGGCCTGGGTGTCCAGCCTGCGCGAGGCCTTCGGCCCGATCAAGAGCCGGCTGATCGCCCTGAACGTGCACGATGCGGTGATGCGGCTGGTCGAGGGAGGCTGCGATCTGCTGATTGCCTACCACCACGAATCGCAGCCGCTGCCCCTGGATGCGGGGCGGTTCGACATGGTGCGCCTGGGCCACGAGACCCTGGCGCCTTACTGCAAGCCCGACGCCCAGGGCCGCCCCCTTTTCCCCTTTCCGGGGCAGGCGGAGCAGCCCATGGCCTACCTGGGCTACGCGCCCGGTGCCTACCTCGGGCGTATCGCGGAGGGCGTCATCAAGCAGTCTCCCACCCCGATCCACCTGGACCGCGTGTACGAGACCGACATGGCCGAGGGGCTCAAGGTGATGGCGTTGCAGGGGCACGGGGTGGCCTTCCTGCCTTCCAGTGCCGTGGACCAGGAGCTGCGCGCGGGCCGGTTGGTGGCTGCGGCGCCGCCGCAGCAGCAGGCCGGGCTCTCGGTGACGCTGGACATCCGCGCCTACCGTGAAAAGCCCACAAGCCCCGGGGGGGCAAGCCGGCGGTCGGTCCAGGGCCTGTGGGAGCACCTGGCCCGGGCGGGCTGAAGGGGCGGTGTCGGCGCTGCGGCACGACTCCTGCTACAGGTTTGCCGGGGAACGAGCATCGCCTCAGGGTATTCCGGGTACCCCTCGGAGGGGGCGCCCCTACAATGCGCCGTTTCCTTATTCATTCCTTTCTGTCATCGAGGAGATTTCCATGAAGAAGCATCTGTTGGCATTTGCAGTGGCCGCCTTGGCTGCCGGCGGCGCGCTGGCCCAGGCCAACGACACTCTCGCCAAGGTCAAGGCCTCGGGCGTCCTGAACATGGGCGTGCGCGATTCCTCGGGCTCGCTGTCCTATACCCTCGGTGACGGCAAGTACGCGGGCTTCCACGTCGAGGTGTGCCAGCGCATCGCCGCCGAGGTCGAGAAGCAGGCCGGCCGCAAGATCGAGGTCAAGTACGTGCCTGTCACGTCCCAGAACCGCATTCCCCTGGTGCAAAACGGCACCGTTGACATCGAGTGCGGCTCCACCACCAACAACGCCACCCGCCAGAAGGATGTGGCCTTCCTGAACACCACCTACGTCGAGGAAGTGCGCATCGCGGTCAAGGTCAGCTCCGGCATCACGGCGATTGCCCAACTCAATGGCAAGAACGTGGCGACCACCACCGGCACGACTTCGGTGCAGCATCTGCGCAAGCACGAGCGCGCCACGGGCGTCGACTTCAAGGAGGTCTTCGGCAAGGACCACGCCGACAGCTTCCTGCTGCTCGAATCCGGCCGCGCCGACGCCTTCGTGATGGACGGCTCCATCCTGGCCGGCAACATCGCCAACGCCAAGAACCCGGCCGACTTCCGTATCGTCGGCGAAGTGCTCAGCGTCGAGCCGATCGCCATCATGGTGCGCAAGGACGACGCCGGCATCAAGAAACTGGGCAACGACGTCATTGCCGGCCTGATCAAGTCCGGTGACATGGCCAAGATGTGGGACAAGTGGTTCGTGCAGCCGATTCCGCCCAAGAACGTGAAGGTGGGCCTGCCGCTGTCCGAGAGCACCAAGGCCGCTTGTAACGCTCCCAACGACAAGCCGATGGAAGACTACGCCAAGAAGTGACCGGGGGCTGATCGGACCCTCAACCCCTGCCGCAGGCTGACTCGGCGGGGGTTTTTTTCGACAACGGCAAGGAGAGGCGCATGGCCCTGGACTGGCGGGTGTTCTGCAAGGAGACCACCTCGGGCGACCTGATCGAAGGCTGCTTCGGGCGCGGCGGCGACCAGACCTACTTGAACTGGATCCTGTCGGCCTGGGGCTGGACCCTCACCGTGGCCCTCCTGGCGCTGTGCGTGGCCCTGTTCTTCGGCCTCGTGGTCGGCACCCTGCGCACGCTGCCGGCCAGCCCCTGGCTGGTGCGCCTGGGCAATGCCTGGGTCGAGTTGTTTCGCAACATCCCGCTGCTGGTGCAGATCTTCCTGTGGTACTTCGTGGTCCCGGCCCTCGTGCCCGCCATGAAGTCCGTACCCTCCGAGGTGCTGGTCGTGATCGCGCTGGGGCTGTTCACGTCGGCGCGCGTGGCCGAACAGGTGCGCGCGGGCATCCAGTCGCTGCCACGCGGTCAGCGCAACGCCGCCCAGGCCCTGGGCCTGACCACGGTGCAGACCTACCGCTACGTGCTGCTGCCCATGGGGCTGCGGATCATCATCCCGCCCCTGACCAGCGAGACGATGAACATCGTCAAGAACTCCTCGGTGGCCTTTGCGGTGTCGGTCGCCGAACTGACCTTCTTCTCGCGCCAGGCTGGCGAGGAAACCTCTGCGCCCATCGAGATCTACCTGGCGGCCACGGTGCTCTACGCGTTCTCGGCGTTTGCGATCAACCGGGTCATGAACGTGATCGAGCAGCGTACCCGCGTACCCGGTTTCGTGGCCGCTGGCGCCACCGGGGGAGGGCACTGAGATGGGGCTTGATCTTGCCTTCTACGACTGGGAGATGATCCGGCGCTTCGTCGCCCAGGGCTTGATCTTCAGCCTCTGGCTCACGGTGGTGGCCACCGCGGGCGGCGTCCTGGTCGGCACCCTGCTGGCCTTGATGCGCCTGTCCGGAAAGCCCTACCTGGAATGGCCGGCGGCGGCCTACGTCAACACCATGCGCTCCATCCCGCTGGTGATGGTGCTGCTGTGGTTCTTCCTGCTGATTCCCTTTGCCATCGGCCGCCCGATCGGCGCCGAGATGTCGGCGGTGATCACCTTCGTGGCCTTCGAGGCGGCGTATTTCTCCGAGATCGTGCGCGCGGGCATCCAGTCGATTCCGCGCGGCCAGGTCAACGCCGGCTTCGCCCTGGGCCTGACCTACCGCCAGAACATGCAGCAGATCATCCTGCCGCAAGCATTTCGCAACATGCTGCCGGTGTTCCTGACCCAGACCATCATCCTGTTCCAGGACACCTCGCTGGTGTATGCCATCGGTGCCTACGACATGCTCAAAGGCTTCGAGACCATGGGCAAGAACCTGGGCCGGCCGGTCGAGGCCTACCTGCTGGCGGCGGTGGTGTATTTCCTGATGTGCCTGGGCCTGTCGTACCTCGTGCGCAAGGTGCAGGCGCGCGTGCAGATCATTCGTTGAGGGAGTGGCGTCATGGCCATGATCGAAATCAAGAACGTTTCCAAGTGGTATGGCCCAGTGCAGGTCCTGTCGGACTGCTCGGTCAACATCGACAAGGGCGATGTGGTGGTGGTGTGCGGGCCTTCAGGTTCGGGCAAGTCCACCCTGATCAAGACAGTCAACGGATTGGAGCCCATTCAGAAGGGCGAGATCTTCGTGGACAGCATTCCCCTGCACGACCCCGCCACCAACCTGCCCAAGCTGCGCAGTCGCGTGGGCATGGTGTTTCAGCACTTCGAGTTGTTTCCGCACCTGTCGGTGACCGAAAACCTGACCCTGGCCCAGATCAAGGTCCTCGGACGCACGCCCGACGAGGCCAAGGCCCGGGGCCTGAAGATGCTCGATCGCGTGGGTCTGATGGCGCACAAGGACAAGTTCCCCGGTCAGCTCTCGGGCGGGCAGCAGCAGCGGGTGGCCATCGCGCGGGCACTGTCCATGGACCCCATCGTCATGCTGTTTGACGAACCGACTTCCGCGCTCGACCCGGAGATGGTGGGCGAGGTGCTGGACGTGATGGTGACCCTGGCCCGCGAGGGCATGACCATGATGGTGGTCACCCACGAAATGGGCTTTGCCCGCAAGGTGGCCAACCGGGTCATCTTCATCGACGTGGGCGGACGCATCCTGGAAGACTGCGCCAAGGACGATTTCTTTGGCCGCCCCGAGGCGCGCCAGCCGCGGACCAAGGATTTCCTGAACAAGATCCTGGCCCACTGAGGTCGCTCGGCAGCCCTGAGGGGGGACCTCGTGGCAGCGGCCACAATACGGGGCATGAACGCCCCGACCTCCGCGAGCCCGTCCTCGCTCACCCTCACCCGCCCCGACGACTGGCACACGCACCTGCGCGACGGCGACGCGCTGGCCACCGTGGTGCCGCATACCGCCGCCCAGTTCGCCCGGGCCATCGTCATGCCCAACCTGAAGCCGCCAGTGACGACGGCGGCCCAGGCCGCCGCCTATCGCGAGCGGATCCTCGCCCACGTACCCGTGGGCCAGCGCTTCGAGCCGCTGATGACGCTGTACCTGACCGACAACCTGCCGCCCGACGAGATCCGCCGCGCGCGCGAGGCCGGCGTGGTGGCCCTGAAGCTCTATCCGGCCGGTGCCACCACCAACAGCGACGCTGGCGTGACCGACATCCGCAAGACCTACGCCACGCTGGAGGCCATGCAGAGGGAAGGCCTGCTGCTGCTGGTGCACGGCGAGGTGACGTCGTCCGACATCGACCTGTTCGACCGCGAGGCGGTGTTCATCGAGCAGCAGCTGATTCCTTTGCGCCGCGATTTCCCGGGGCTGAAGATCGTGCTGGAGCACATCACGACGCGCGAGGCGGCGCAGTACGTCGCCGAGGCCGGTTCGCTCACCGCAGCGACGATCACCGCGCACCACCTGCTTTACAACCGCAACGCGATCTTCACCGGCGGCATCCGACCCCATTACTACTGCCTGCCGGTCCTCAAGCGCGAAATCCACCGCCAGGCCCTGGTGCAGGCGGCCACCAGCGGCAGCCCGCGTTTCTTCCTGGGGACCGACAGCGCGCCGCACCCGGCCCACCTGAAGGAGCACGCCACGGGCTGCGCCGGCTGCTACACCGCGCCAGCGGCGATGGAGCTGTATGCGCGGGCCTTCGAGGACGCGGGCGCCCTGGACAAGCTCGAGGGTTTTGCCAGCCACTTCGGTGCCGACTTCTACGGCCTGCCCCGCAACACCGGTACCCTGACTCTGCACCGAAAGCCCTGGCAGCTGCCCGAGGCCTACCCTTTCGGCCAGGCGCAGATCAAGCCCCTGTGCGGCGGTGAGACCCTGGCGTGGCAGGTGGCCTGAGCGATCTGGACTGGCAGGCGCCCTGGTATGCGCCTTGGCGCGCGTCGGGCCAGGCCGTGGCCGCTCGCGTGTGCGAGGGTCTGCCGGTGCACGAGGCCCTGAACCAGCAGGCGGGTGCGCGGGCGCCGTTGCGTTTCGTGGCGCAGGACGCCCTGCCCGCGGGCACTGCCTATGAGCCTTTCATCTTCGAGGCGCGCCAGTGCCCGACCCGTGAGGGTTTGCACGACTTCTTCAACGGCCTGTGCTGGCTGGCGTTTCCGCAGGCCAAGCGGCGTCTGAACGAACTGCAGGCCGCGCAGATCGCGGCGCGCGGTGTGGGGGCCGTGCGCGGCCCCGTCCGCGACGCGATCACGGTGTTCGATGAAAACGGCGCCCTGCTGGACGCACCGCCGCCTCTGTGGGAGGCTCTCGCGGCCCGCCAGTGGCAGCGCCTGTTCGTCGACCTGCGACCCCTGTGGGAAGAGGCGCAGCTGGTGGTCTTCGGCCACGCCTTGCTGGAAAAGCTGGCTGCGCCGCGCAAGGACATGACGGCTCATGTCTGGCGCGCCCCGGCCCCCCTGTCCTCGCTGCAGGAGGCCGACCGCTGGCTGGCGCAGGCCTGCACCGAGGACCGGCTGGCCTCCAAGCCCTTCGTGCCGCTGCCCGTGCTGGGGGTGCCGGGCTGGTGGCCGGCCAATACCGAGACGGCGTTCTACCAGGATGCGTCGGTCTTTCGACCCCTGCCGCCGGCCGCGCACGCGCGCTCGGCAAACTGAGCGAAAAACCCTTCGGAAATCGGCAAATTGCCGCTTTTGGCTTGCAATCCTTGCCGCTGGCCTTATCTTCCCTGCCAATCCCATTTCCCCTGTCACCGGAGCTCGAATGAAACGCATCATCCTGTTCGTCGCCACCAACCTCGCCATCGTGGTGGTGCTGGGCATCGTGGCCAGCTTGCTGGGTGTGAACCGCTTCCTCACGGCCAACGGCCTGGACCTGGGCGCCCTGCTCGGATTCGCCCTGATCATGGGTTTCGGCGGGGCGTTCATCTCCCTGCTTTTGTCCAAGCCGATCGCCAAGTGGAGTGCTGGCGTGCAACTGATCACGCAGCCTCGCAACGCCGACGAGGCCTGGATCGTGGACACCGTGCGCCGCTTCGCCGACAAGGCCGGCATCGGCATGCCCGAGGTCGGCATCTTCGAGGGCGAGCCCAATGCCTTCGCCACCGGCGCCTTCAAGAACAACGCGCTCGTGGCGGTGTCCACAGGCCTGCTCCAAGGCATGACGCGCGAGGAGGTGGAGGCGGTCATCGGCCATGAGGTCGCCCACATCGCCAATGGCGACATGGTGACCATGACCTTGATCCAGGGCGTGATGAACACCTTCGTGGTGTTCCTCTCGCGGGTGATCGGCTACGCCGTGGACAGTTTCCTGCGCCGCAACGATTCGGAGAACACCGGCCCGGGCATCGGCTACTGGGTCACCACCATCGTGCTGGACATCGTGCTGGGTTTTCTGGCTGCCATCATCGTGGCCTGGTTCTCCCGCCAGCGCGAGTTCCGTGCGGACCGGGGCGCGGCCGAACTCATGGGCCGCAAGCAGCCCATGGTCAACGCCCTGGCGCGCCTCGGTGGCATGGTGCCGGGCCAGCTGCCGCAAGGCCTGCAGGCCATGGGCATCACCTCGGGCGTGGGCAAGCTCTTTTCCTCGCACCCCCCGATCGAGGAGCGGATCGCGGCCCTGCAGCAGGCTGCCTGACCGCCTCACCCGGGCCAAAAGCCGCCTTCGGGCGGCTTTTTTGTGGCCCCTACAATCCCGGCAGGAGCTTTCCCCATGACCATCAAGAGTGATAAGTGGATCCGCCGCATGGCCGAACAGCACGGCCTGATCGACCCGTTCGAGCCCCAGCAGGTGCGCGAGGTCCAGGGCCAGCGGGTCATCAGCTACGGCACGTCCAGCTACGGCTACGACATCCGCTGTGCCCCCGAGTTCAAGGTGTTCACGAACATCCACAGCACGGTGGTGGACCCCAAGAACTTCGACGAGAAAAGCTTCGTCGATTTCCATGGGGACTCCTGCATCATCCCCCCCAACAGCTTCGCCCTGGCCCGAACGGTCGAATACTTTCGGATCCCGCGCAACGTGCTGACCATCTGCCTGGGCAAGAGCACGTATGCGCGCTGCGGCATCATCGTGAACGTCACGCCCTTCGAGCCCGAGTGGGAAGGCTACGTCACCCTGGAATTCAGCAACACCACGCCATTGCCAGCACGCATCTACGCCGGCGAGGGCTGCGCGCAGGTGCTGTTCTTCGAGAGCGACGAGACCTGCGACGTGAGCTACAAGGACCGGGGCGGCAAGTACCAGGGCCAGCGCGGCGTCACGCTGCCCAAGGCCTGATCACGAGGGTGCGGCGGGAGATCCGCCGCCGCTTGACGGGGTTGACGTCCGACACGGCGGCAACG
>JACCDM010056822.1_pt1 | contig 56794 bp, 48 predicted proteins | sample 7445851 | NCBI WGS metagenome assembly JACCDM01 (sample SAMN15323438, study PRJNA562643) | freshwater metagenome | isolation source: river surface water | place: USA:Blue River Watershed | collected 2017-08-16
AGATCGGATACTTGCTGGAAGCGAGACGCTTCAGGTAGGTAATTTTGTTCTGAAATGAGGTGGGCGAGTGTAGGGTTTTTATCGTGTAGGAACGAAATTAATGGGTCAATTGTCCGTATATATGCATTTTTTAACCGGAGCATACGTTGGCCATTTTCAGATAATTTCTTACCTGAATCTTCAATGTTTGCAAATAATCGCTTAAGTCCAGCAGCGGAGAAAAGTTGGAGAATGACCTCTAGCCCTAAGTCGGCCTGATAAGACGTCAATCCTTTCGTATTCAAAAACCCTTTTAAATAGGCCGTCGCTGGGTAGGGAGTATTTAATTGGGTAAATGGCGGGGTAATAAAAAATACCTTTGGATCTTTTGAGCTCATCTAGGTCAAAAGTACTTGAAAAGAGGTAAAAAGAAAAGGCTCGCCTTACCTTTGGCAATCCTCCAAGGTTTGCCAAAGGTACGTGGGAAATAGAAAATTGACTTTACGTAAACTGATATTCGATTAATTTTATCAGTTAAATTCGATTCAGAAAATATGTGAATTAAGAATTCACATAAATTTACATGATAAATCGGGAAGCTCTTTTTAGGTTTGCGGGTAGACTAGCTATGGGATGACACTACGAAATCGATTAGGTATTTTTATTGTCTTTTTTTTGAGTTTGAACGTGTTTGATACGCTGGCGCGCACGCAAGTACTAACATGGTTTGACGTCGAAGTTAGCTTACGTAAGCGAATTGATCTCCAAGCCCAGGTAGTAGAACTGGAACAATCGCCAGGCGTTTGGGTATTTCAATCCCGTGTCAAAGTTGATTCGAGTATTTTACATCGATTGCCCCCAAGAATTGCTCCTCATTATTTTTTGTTGGCGAATGGGAACATGCGGTTTACGTTAGCTGGAACTGGACAAGTGTATGATTTTGATATCCGACAAAAAACCTTGAAACGCGTTGATCGTACATTTTATGCAGGGTACAATTTTGGGGCGGCGGTATTTCAACGAAAGAATCAAATCTATAGTTTTGGAGGTAGTGGCTTTTGGGATTACAGCAAGGCGTTGACTTATTACCAGGAATCGGGACGGGAGTGGGAAAATATTAAGTCATCCAATTTAGGTCCCAATTCGATTTTCAATGGTTTTAAAGGGTATTCTGATTCGACGGACATGTTTTATGCGGGAGGTTCTGAGTATCATGATTTTTTACTTAATCAAGCAACGAAAGTTGATTCCAAATTTTATGCATTTGATTTCAATAAAAATGCTTGGACATTTTTGGGTGAGATTAATCCCAAACTAATTAATGTTAAGTCGAAGGAGATCTTCTGGTCAGGCAGTTATTTTATTCAGTTTTCAGATCAACTTTTATACATCATAGACCCGATCAATAATGAAGTTATCGAGGTCAAAAGTAATGTAGCTACTTTTCAGCCAGCACCTGAAATGTATGTTCATGATGATAAAATTTACGCTTTTTGGGATGATGAGGGCGGGAAGCGCATCGTGTATTCAATTTCAGACTTACTAAAATCGGGAAGGCCAATTGGTTCATTTTATGAATTACCAAGTAATCGCATGATTTACGTGATGGTTATTTTACTAGGCATTGGATTCGTTGTTGTTTATGTAATTTTCGGGCGTCGCACAAAGCCAGTTTTGGAATTAGATGATTCTGAATTTAGACTTTTTCAGGCTTTATTAGCTTCCTCTAATGGTTTGTCTACGGTAGAGGTTAATGAAATTTTAGGAATAGCAGGTAAAAATATTGATAACCAACGAAAGATACGGCTTCAGGTGATTTCGAATATCAATCACAAATTTCATTTAAAATACCGCATAGAGAATGTTATCATTCGGAACCTTTCGGAAGTAGATAAGCGTCAAAGTTTGTATTCATTAAAGCCTGAGGGAATTAAAATGTATTCAAGGCGAGAGTAAATGTAATTCTGTGATTCACTTAATTCACATGAATCGCCTATTTTATGGATTGCAAGTCCAATAGATTTGAAATAAATTAATTCGATATATGCGTAGAAGTCTAATTTTTTTGTCCAGTATTTTATTCGTTTTATTTTCTTGTTCCAAAGAAGAAGTAATTCCTTCGTACCAATTGACTGTTGATGTTACACCCGTCAACGGGGGTTCAGTAAGTCCCAGCACAGGAACTTTTCTGAAAGGGGAGTCTGTGCAATTAGTCGCCAAGCCTGCTGCGGAGTATTTGTTTAAAGAGTGGAAGGGGTCTTATACGGGCAGTACTAATCCAGGTTCAATCATAATGGATACGGATAAGCGGATAACTGGTGTCTTTGAGAAACGCCAATATCCTCTTAATGTAACGATTGAAGGGAATGGAACTATTAAAGAAGAAATCGTAGCAGTGGCCTCTCAAGCCCAGTACCCTTCCGGAACAACAGTTAAATTGACCGCTATCCCTGCAGCCGGTGCGAAGTTTAGCGAGTGGAAAGGAGATATAACGAGTAAAGATTCGGTTATCACTACCATTGTTAATAAAGCGATTTCATTGCAAGCCATTTTCCAGGCAAAACCAATTTTGCCGGATTTTTCGACAAAATATACAGATGGTTGGCCTGCTAATATGTCCAAGCCCATGGGCTTTTTTAATGTTCATCCAGAATCAATTAAAGTTATAAAACTAAATGGCAAGTACCATTTGATATCAGCTTATGCAGATTTATTTGGAACAACGTATGACTCTTTTAGGTCCTTTGAAATTGATAGTGTGAAAGGACAAATGACCGAGAATACGAGTTCTTTGTTAGGTGGTTATTATACCGTTGGATTTCCCAAATCACCTTTCTTCTATGAAGATTTAAATGGTGATGGGATCAAGGATCTTTTTGAGGTCGATCATGGGAAAGAGACAGAGTCTGAAAAAATAAATGGGCAATTTCGCGGCTTCAAAAATCATCTTTTTTTAGGTACTGCCGATGGTAAATTTACGTATGCAAATGTTCCTGAGCTTACGGATATCAAGCGTTTTCACCATAATGCGGATATTGGCGATATTGATGGTGATGGAGATAATGATTTATTGTTACAAGTTTTTAATGATGATGAAATGATCTATTTCAAAAACGACAAAGGCTTGAAAAAAGATCGAATAATTAATCCCGTAAATTCTACTGGATCAGTCCTTGTGGATGATATTGATAACGATGGCAAAATGGATTTAATTTCCGCTCCTTATATTGACCCTTACAATACGCCAACAGCCCATGTATTAAAGATTAATTTAACTCAGAACGCCTATACCAGTACGAAAATCTCGTCTTTGTTGCCTTTTGGCGCAAAGTATGGCTGTTATAAGTTGTTTGAGATGAAAAATCCAAAATCACCTACTAAGAAGAATATATTTTATTTTGTCGAGGCAGGAATAGGGCAGCAAAAAGTATTTCGAAGCAACGAATCTGATATAACCAAAGTAGAGGATATATCAACTTTACAATCTACTTTTAGCTTCAGCGGAATGCGTGATTTTCTTGTTATTGACTTGAATTTTGATGGTTTAGACGATGTCTTATTTCTTACCAATGGAGAAGAGACTTTCCTTCAGCGTGTTTGGATAAATAAAGGAAATAATACTTTTGAACATCCTACGTGGGAAATCAATCCTAATTTCGCAAGAGACTATTTTTTACCTTTAAGTTTTGATGCAAAAAATAAGCGGGTGAAATTTTTCTGGTATGCAAATGGTAAGATTCCATCTTCAAGAATAGTCGATATTTACACAGGTAAACGCTAATTGGCCTGCACATTCTCAATTATCTAGTTGTTGATTTACTTTATCAGCATTTGATACAAATTTTTAGGTTTCCTCAACTACCTTTGGCAATCCTCCCAGGTTTGCCAAAGGTAAGAGGGCTCAGTCCAGATGATTTTTAAGCTAAAAATCATCCCAATTTCGTTTTCATCTTATAGTTTTGTTTTTAATCATGTTTTATGACATTTGATTTATAAACTAGTATTCAACGGAAAAAGATAAATTGCAATAACTATCATGTATATGTTTAAATCGCTATCACTTATCTTTTGCCTGATTGGATTGCTTTCTTGTTCCAAACAGGATGAAATTTCCCCCTTCCGTCAATCACTTCAAGATAGATTAATGGCCTATTATCCCTTCGATGGAGATGTATTGGATGTGTCGCCAAATAAGCGACATGCCACATTGGATAAAGGTGTTTTTACTGTGGATCACTTAGGAAAACCCAAAGCTTCTTTGGTATTTTCTTCCTTACAACCTACCCCTGCGGAAGCACCTGCGGGATTAATGAAGCAAACGAGTACAATTTGTTTTTGGGCTAAAAAATCAGATGCCTCCGTGCCATTCTTTATTCTGAACAATCAATTTGAACGTCAAGAAAAAGTTGCAGGAATTACGACAAGCTCACAGTACGGTTTTAGCTTGGGAGCTGTGGGTACGGGCCAATTTTATTCGTTGGAACTAAAGTTAGGTGTATTATCTTTTTTTCGTATGAACATCCCATTTACGCCAAATTTGTGGGAGTTTTATGCTATTCAATTTGAGGAAGTCAAGGGTATTTCAACTACGGGTTCAGTGACTGTATATAAAAATGGTGTTCGATTGATGCAACAATCGATGGGACCTGTTTTGTTGAATGCGCTGGAGTCTACTGGTGTTAATCGATTGGGGGGTGGTTTTCCAAAGGGAATTTTGGCAGAGGGCGCAATCGATGAGCTGGGTATCTGGTCGCGCTCACTGACTGAGGAAGAGATTATGTATCTATATAAAAACGGTCTTTAATTTACCTTTGGCAACCCGCTATGGGTCGCCAAAGGTAAAGGATAATTTACAATTGAACCTAGGTCAAAAAGGCGTTCTATTTTTTTGTTTTTTCCCTAGAGAATTGAGTTAGGCCATCGATTTTACCTGCTAGATTGAAGCGGAAAAGCTCAATTAAATCTTTCTCCCATACAGTTCCATCTTTCAGAACACGTTTTTCGGTCGAGTATACCATAATTCCTGAAACGGGATCCGTATTGGTTATTTTGAAAGGAAGGATTACCATGGGCTTCCATTCCAATGATTTGTAATCAGCGAACATGGAAGGAATCATGTCTTTGGTTAATTTGCTTTTTGTCCCATCCAATCCTTCGATCATCATTTCATCCGCCATGATCGCAGCAACGCCTTGAACATCCATGGCATTATATGCTTTCGCGAAATTTTCGATAGCTGCTACTTCGCCTCGGTTTGAGAACTGTAAAGAACTGCCATCTGTTTCAGAACCGGCCTTGTTGGCGATGAATTTCCCTCCTGATGTCTTACCAAATTCATTTGATGCAGGAATGTTAACGTACTGTTGCAAATTTGAAATTTTGCCAGCTTTGTCAATAAAAAACAGCTCAAATAAATTTAAGTTTTGTTTTGAACCATTTTTGAAAACGCGCTCCTCTGTTGATTGAACCATAACAATCTCGTTGCTTGAACCTTGAACTTTGATTGGTAATATGGCCATCGGCTTATTAGTCACTGATTTCAATGTTGCCATACTTTTTTTATGACTTTCTCCACTTTTTTTCGTCATTTCTTCAGACCACAATGCAACTTCAGCATCGTGATTAACGGCATTGTAAGCTTTAACAGCTTCTAAAACTGTATTCATGCTTTTTTCAGATCCTAACTGGAATCCTTTTCCTTGGTCTTCTTGGACGAAAATTTTTCCAGCGGTTTGTGCATTTACACTAAATACAGAGGTGATAAATGCACCTAACAGAATGATTTTTTTCATATTTTTTTTGGTTTTAATTAGGTAAGCAAGAACGGGATTTAGTTTTTTTGGATGGCTTGAACCTTTAAATCATTTGTTCCTATTCCTGCAAAAGGGAACAAATTAGCCGTGTGAAGTGAACATTCAAGGTTGATTTTCCAGTAGCTTTAACCTAAGCTACTAGCAGTATTTCGCTTGATTGATTAGTTAAGCGCTAAAAATACAAGAGCTACAAGATTTTTGATGAAGTAGGTAATGCCAAAAGCTCTTGACTAATTAGTTGGGAGCTTTTTTGATTTAATATAGGCGGATGGAGTTGTTCCCTTTCTTTGCTTAAATGCATCAATAAATTTTGACCTGGATTGGAAGCCTGCATTTGTGGCTAGCGCCTCTATCGTAAATTTGGTTGCCTGACCTCGTTCGATTAATTCAACAACATAGGCGATACGAAGATCATTCTTCCATTCACCAAAAGTTTTTTGCAAATCATTATTTAAATAGCCAGATAAATTTCGTTCTGAAATTTTTAGATCAAACGACATTTGGGATAGTGTAAAATCTTTGTGTATGTAGGGATGATTCTCCAAATAAGGCTTTATCAACATCTCAATTGCATGCTCATTTATTTGTATAGGCTTGGCAAAGCTAGATTTTATTTTTTCAAATGTACTTGCGTTACTTAATTCGATTGAATACGAAATATTGCCGTAAAGGATATTTGGGAATAGAAAAAGAAAGAAGTTTTGTATGAAAAAGCCGCCCCCACAAATCCGAAAAAAGTGAGCTTCACTAAATAGTTCTGTAAATGGAATACCTAAGAAATTGAACGGCAACGTATACAACGTAATCATATGTCCCAAACTCGTTACTGCAATTAGCACTTGAAGCGATAGCAATGTGAAAAACCACCGTTGAATGATTAGGTGATTGCTAGGTGTTTTACCATATTTTCTGATGAGGTGATTCTTGTTCCAGAAGAAATAGCTGAGTGAGATAACTGCGTACAATATCACATGAATCGATCGTCCATAAAGTAATTGTTCGAAAGTCACCCAGTAAAAATCCAGATTGTAATCTTCGGTAATATTTACGATTTCATGCGCCATATTGGTTTTTACATCCAAGGGTAATGTGGTGAATGGAAGTGTGGCTATGCCCACGAACAATGCGGGAATCAAATGTATAAGGTCGATGCGCTCAAAACCTTTACGTTCCCTGACTGTGTTTTTGATGTAAAAGAAGAGGCTTGGTCCTAGGAGGAAGGAGAGAGGGAGAAAGTGTACAAAACAGATGCCTTCCCAAAATTCATTTTTAGAATAGTGAAGGCCAAAATAAACCATCACAATTAAGTTGCAACATAAAAAAAATAGTGCTAGAAATATATTCGATTTATTCAATGAACTCAAATAGTACAAAAGAATAAATGATGTAAAAATTCCAAAAACAGGCGCAAGTATTTCCAATGAATGAAGCAATATGCTTACAATATAAGGAAATTTTCAATCTTCTTACCTTTGGCAATCCTCCAAGGTTTGCCAAAGGTAGGGGAGAATTGGGATTTTTGATACCATACTAAACTTAAAATCAAGTACTTGATTTCTGGATAAAAATCAGTTACCAAGTTTCAAGTCCTAGAATTTTTTTGCCAAGTTCATTTAACTCGGCTGTTGGATATTTTGTCTGTTCCCATTTGCGGGGGTCACCTGGAAATGCATATCCTTCCGGTGCAATACGGTCGCGCCATGAGTTAATACGCCATTCGCGCAAGGTGGTATTTTCTTCTTCAGCTGGCATCATGGAAATATATTGTGCGCAACGTACTTTATCACTATTATTTGCACGAATTCCGTGAGGTTGAGTGCTATTGAAAATCAATAAGTCGCCTGCCTCTAATTTTACTTTGGTGGGTTCAAATCCTGTTGTGTCAGGTTTGAAACGGTCACGGTCTTCGGGTTGGGTTAACTTCCAGGTATCGTAGGTTCGAAATAACTCGGGAATACATTGAAAACCACCCATATTTTCGTCAAGCTGGTCAGCTAATGCCAAGACACCTTGTACATTGACCGGTTTGGTTTCAGGATCATAATCCCAATGTATAAAAGCTTTGTACGCATGATCTGGTCGGATCGGGAAATTGAGGTTAGCTCTGTCTATGGTAACCCAAAGTTTTTCTGTTCCCCAAATGTCAACAAACGCATCGTAAACCCGTTGTTGGGAGCGATTGTCCCACAACAACTGATTGTTATAGCATTCCACCATACCTGTTCCTGCCAATTCTTTCATTTTCATTTCAGCGCGTGGAGGAGTATACCAGGTAGTTGGGTCATCTGGATTTTTCTCCTCAAATTCCCACAAAAATGACGCAGTTTTAAGTGCTTGCTCCCGGGGGACTGCATTTTTGATTACCACATAGCCATTATGTATCCAAAAGTTCCAGTCTTCTTCGCTTAAGACGCGCAGGGCTTTTCCATTACTGCGATCGTTCAGTTTATGGATACTGCTCTTGGCAGTAGATGGGTTGCCCGGGATATCATAGTGGGCATTGGTAGGATTCATAGTTTCCATTTGGTTTTTATTTGTGTTTCAAATTTCTTCTTTTTTTGGATGGTAAATTCATTGTTGTATTGACTAATTTTTGACCTGTATTGATCAAAATTATATTAATTTGTCATTTTATTGTAATCATAGGTATGAAATTAGCATTAGAATCGATTCAACCCGATGCGGATAGTTCGTTTCGTTTTTTGTTGACCCCTAATTTAAATGAAGTTTTTTATTGGCATTTCCATCCAGAGATTGAGCTTGTCTATGTAGAGGCCGAAAAGGGGATTCGGCACATTGGGGAGCATTTGGAGACTTATGAAGGATGCGATTTAGCCCTGATTGGATCCTATATACCACATTTGAACTTTGATTACGGAGTTAAATCCAAGGTAGAAACCGTCGTAATTCAATTTCCGGCTGATTACTTTGACCAAGGCTTAACGCGTATTCCAGAATTGGGGCAAATTGTCGGCTTAATACGTCGAGCAAAAAACGGGCTCGCATTTTCAGGAGAAACGAAACGTGTGGCAGGAGAGCGCTTAAAGCAATTGCAGCATTTGGATCGATTTAGTCAGTTTATTGAGCTGATGCGCATATTTGAATATTTGGCAGCAAGTACAGAATTCATGGAATTGGGTGCTCGACCAGTTGCCAATGCGTTGGTCTTAAAGAAGCAAGAGCGGATTCATCGCGTATATCAATATGTGGAGGAACATTTTTTGGAACCCATCAATACCCGTTTAGTAGCTGATTATGTTAGTTTGTCGGTGCCTGCATTTTGTCGTTATTTCAAAAATGCTACGCACTTAACCTACACAGATTTTGTAAATCAATTTCGGATTAACTATGCCAAAAAATTATTGTTGCAAGGTAAAAATGTAAGCGAATCTTGCTTTGAATCAGGCTTTGAGAGTTTATCCTATTTTTCACGTTCCTTTAAAAAGGTAGCAGGCGAAACGGCCGCTTCGTATAAACGAAAGTGCAACTAATTTTTCTTGTACTAAAATCCCAAATTTTAGGATTTAGGTACATATTCGATTTGCGTTGGAGGCTAATTGGAGGTTATTTTGTTTGCTGACAAAATCTCCCATTCTCTATGAAAAATTTGTGCATATTACTCGTCTCGATTATTGCGATTTCATGCAGTGAATTAAATTTCACAGAGGTTCCCATGTTGAACAAAACCAATCCAATTGTTTCGCCGGTAGATACATTTTTGATTCAAGGACAATTTGTTCCTGATCAGGTATTGCTTAAGTTCCGCTCGGTTGTTACAGTAAGTAAAAGAGATTCAATTTTTTCTGCTTTGTCTGCTTCCGTGGCTGAATTTATTCATACAAAAGCAATGAAAGCTTATGGAGATAGTACAGGAATTTACGTGTTGAATATTCCTCAAAAAATGAATGAGGCGTTAGTTAAGGGGAAGGAAATTAAAGAATTAGAATTCATTGAACCCAATTTTGTTATTCAACCAGCATCTATTAGCGATGATCCATATCTTAAGAATGATTCGCTTTGGAATTTGAGCGGGGAATTTGGTATAAATGCAGTGAATGCGTGGTCCAATGGTAATACAGGTTCAAAGAAAATATGTGTTGCCATTTTAGATGCGGGTGTTATGGTTGAACACGAAGATTTAAAAAATAACATTTGGATTAATTCAAAGGACCCGATAAATAAAATAGATGACGATCGGAATGGTTTTGTTGATGACTTGAATGGGTGGGATTTTGATGCAAATGATAACTCTGTTTTTGATGGCTTGATAGATTTACATGGAACACAGGTTGCCGGGGTAATTGGAGCGGTAGGTGGAAATGCCAAGGGAATTGTGGGGGTTAATTGGCAAGTGACAATGATACCCATTAAGATTTTAGGAAGCCAAGGCGGGACTATTTCAAATGCAATCAAGGCCATCAGTTATCTGATTGAGTTGAAATTGAGTCAAGGTATTAATTTGGTCGCCATAAATGCCTCTTGGGGAGCTAACACCTATTCACAGGGTTTATATCAGGCTATTGATCTTGCAGGAAAGACGAATATTTTGTTTGTGACTGCTGCGGGTAACAATGCGTCAAGCCTGGAGTTTACTCCTTTTTATCCTGCAAGTTTTGCATTATCAAATGTTGTTTCTGTTGCATCATCAACTACAAATGGGTCAATAGCCTCTTTTTCTAGTTTTGGAACTAAATCGGTGGATCTTGTTGCGCCAGGTGTAGGTATCTTTACAACTGTGCCTTCCAAGTTAGCAACATCATCCTATGCCGCCTATTCGGGTACTTCGCTGTCTGCGGCACATGTTACTGGAGCAGCGGCGTTGTATGCTGCAAGTCAAAAAGTGCCACCTAGCGTGAAGTTGCTTAAGGCAGCTTTGTTTGACTCTGTGGCCACTCAAACCAATCTAAAGTCTAAGGTGGTGACAGCTGGACGCTTAAATATTGCGCATTTCTAGCGAAGTGAGTCGAAATTTGATAATATTTTACGGTCAAAATACGGTAATCATACGACGCAAACCTTAAATATTAGGTAAATTGGTGTATGATTCTGAAACAATTTCAAAAGGTAGTATGCATTTGCTTGCTCGCTTTCCCCACATTTGGTCAGTCGGATACCCGCTACATGAATGAGTTGAAGTCCTTAGACAGTTTAATTCATGAGGCATCTTCAATGGCTTTACGGCAGGATGACTATGCGCACAAAACGCTAGATTCGATGATATTGGGGCAAATTCCATTAGATTCAATACGTGTTAATTTCATCGCCCAATCTTTTTTTAGGGATCTTCGGGATGGGAATCGAGTTCCTAATCTGAGGTACCAAGCAATCCAAATTGAGCGAAAGCCTATTTTTGTCAACTCAAATTTTAGACTATTAGCTAATAATCTAAATAATCGATCGATCGAAGTTGTTCGGCTTTTGGCCATACTGCGCGATTCGGTTAATTTATCACGCGAGAAGAAGGATCTTGTCATCAAAGCGGTTAATGAATACCGGTGGCTAAGTGCTTTACGTCAAAATAGATCCGTTGTTTTAGTTAATATTCCATCTACGATTTTGCGTGGCTTTGATGGACAGGCGGAAAAGATTTCGATGCGTGTGGTGGTAGGTAAAGTTTCAAGGCCATCAAAAACATTGGTAAGTCCTGTTAAAAACTTGATCATTACACCGTATTGGAATGTTCCACGGAGCATTAGTGTGGAAGAATTAGTACCAGCGATACGCAAGAATATTCGGTATTTTTACGCCAGCCATTTAGAGATTTTTAATTCGAAAGGTGAGAAGATTGCACCTGAAAATGTGCCTTGGTCGCGCTTGAACTCGAATTATTTTCCTTATGAAATACGTCAGCGTTCGGGTAAATGGAATACATTGGGCATCATGAAGTTTCAGTTTGATAATCCATTTCGGATGTACTTACACGATACCTCGGAGAAAAAATTATTTAAAAAAGAGAAGCGTTTTTATAGCCATAGTTGCATCCGTGTGGAGCGCCCTATCGAATTGGGCAGGTTTTTGTTGAAACCCCAGTCCAAAGTCGTTGATACGTTAGATGTTACGGCTGCTTATTCAGATTTGAAGCCGCGTTACATCAAAATCAACCGTTCTATCCCCCTTGTTATTTGGTATAGTTTGGTTGATTTTGATGCCAACGGACAAATTAAATTTTACCCGAATATTTACGGTAGAAATTAGATTTTATAATATTGTTCCCAACCTTTTCTTGGTTCAGGTCCAGCTAGCATTTTGTTGGCTAGCGCATTATTTGTGATTTGTTTCGTTTTGCTGTCGAATGTTAATTTCGCATTTAATCGCTGGGCCAAAACTCCTAATGCAAATACTTGACTTAGAGGTCCAGCTATCTCAAAACGAGAACGCGTTTGCTCTTGCCCCATACATGCCTTAAGGAAATTGGCATAATGGTTAGAAGGACTTTTTTGTACCTCAGGTAATTTTAGGTCTTTGGCTGCGTCACCTAAAATGGATAGGGTAGACCCGTGTGATCCGCCTTTGAAAGTCAGATCTTTGCCATAAATAATTTTACCTGGGTTCAGTTTTGACGGTTGGATTTTACCATTACTTGCAGGAGGAATATTAGGGTCTAGTTCAGTAGTTCCGTAATTCTCAGGTACCGGTGGAATGTTGTTTAATCCATCGTACCAGGTGATATCCATCGCTGGCATATCCTTGCGCTTTGGAAACTTAAATTGGATGGTCGATGACATCGGATAGAAAAAGGCATTGTGTCCATCTGCGCGTAGCATATTAATCTCACTAGGTAAACCTAATTCCAAAAATTCATGAGCTGTATCCATAATATGTGCACCCCAATCTCCCAATGCACCTAAACCATAATCGAACCAGCAGCGCCATTGTCCATTAACAAAATCTTTTTGATAGTCATGCGTTTGGGCAACTCCTTGCCAAATATCCCAATCCAAGGTAGAAGGAATTGGCTCTGCAGGAGGAAAGCTTTTTATCTTAGGATCCCATCCATGCCACCTACGTGGGGAGTTCATGTGGGCTGTCATTTGGGTTACATCTTTAATAATTCCCGCTTCTTTCCATGCTTTAAACTGGAAATAATTGGCTTCCGAGTGACCTTGGTTACCCATTTGGGTAACGAGCTTGGAATGCTTTTTGGCAGCTGCCATCATGAGTTCGATCTCTTGAAAAGTACGTGCCATTGGTTTTTCAACAAACACATGCTTGCCTAAACCTAGCGCCATCATGGTGATAGGGAAATGAGAATGATCAGGAACCCCGATAGCTACTGCTTCAATTTGATTCCCCATTTGATCAAACATCTTACGAAAGTCTTGAAAGCGAGGAACGTTTGGAAATTTCTCAAGCACTTTTAGTGTTTGTGGAGCACCCATGTCTACGTCACATAGTGCAACAATCTCCGCTAGTCCTGTGTTGAACAAAGACATGACATCAGATCCACCTTGATTGCCGATACCTATACAGGCTAATTTAACTTTTTCGCCGGCATATCTGCCATGTAAAATATTGGGAAATGCAGCAGCTGCTGTAAGTAAGGCCGAATTTTTTAGAAAATCCCGGCGTGAATTTAAGTTAGTTGTCATAGGTTAAGGGGTATTTATGCTTTAAAGACTTAATAGATAACTATTTACTTAATTTGACACCTTTCTTCTTTACAATCCGCCTCCATTTCCGATCGAGTAATATTTGTCAAATTTGATTTAAGGATCTCACGCTTTTCTTGAGATATTTTACGAATGATTTTCCCTTCGCAAAATCGTCTCAATTGCGTCTCATTGGTAAGAATTAATCCTGGTACTTCCGTTAAATTTCCAGTTTCATCCTTGGCAGCCATGGTAAAATAGCAGGAATTGGTATGCCGAATAATCCCGTCTTGCGGCTTAAAACATTCCACACGCATTCCTACGATCATGGTCGTACGTCCCACATAATTTACGGAAGCCTTGATTTCAACTAAATCACCTACCTCCACCGGACTCTTGAATTCAACTCCCTCCACCGCGACTGTCACACAATATTGATGGCTATGCTTCGAGGCGCATATGTAGGCTACTTTATCGAGTAATGATAAGATGATTCCTCCATGGACTTTACCCCCAAAATTTGCATACGAGGGGATCATTAATTCCGTATACGTAGTTTCTGATTCGCTTACTTCTTTAAATTGCATCCCCAAAGCTATTCAATTTTTGCATAACTTTAGGCCAAACTTATAAGCTATGAAACGAAGAACTTTTTTAGCTGCAACGCCCTTATTAGGCGCTATGCAGCCACTATCAGCTACCACTGCCGACCCCAAATTATTGCATCATGTATTTTTTTGGTTGAAAAATCCAGGAAATGCCTCCGATCGTAGTCAATTAATTAAAGGGTTGAAAACGCTCTCAGGAATCCCAAGCATTCAAAAAATGCATATTGGTGTACTTGCCTCTACTGAGAAGCGGGAGGTTGTCGATACGTCATGGGACGTTTCCGAGCTTATGTATTTCCACGATGAAGCTGGTCAAAAAATTTACCAAGACCATCCCATTCACCTCGAATTTGTCAAGAATTACAGCCATTTATGGCAGAAAGTAATCGTTTATGACTCAATAGACGTATGATTTGGGTAAACGCTGCCGGGGTCGTAGACCCCGGCAGCGTTAGTAAACGATGAACTAAACGAAAAAGTCTATCAGTTTCTTGATAATCTAGCGAACTAGTTCTCCTTTGCTAGGATTTCCATGTGTTTTTATCAGGTACTTGATAAACTGAGCCGGGGTTTTCTTCCATATCGTTTAAATACCTAGATTTTGGAATTAATTATTCAGCGAGCCTGCAGTAATCCATGCTTTTATTTGGCTTACCTCGCATGTACTTAACGTACTATTTGCGGATGGCATAGGGATGAATCCTGTTTGATGGGCAATTGAACCATATAGTTTGCCATTGACCGCATATTTTTGTACCTGTGCATACGTTGACAAATCAATATTCCCTGAAGGCTTTGCACCGCTATGACATCCTACACATGATGACTTTAAAATCGGTTGGACAGTAGTTTTAAAACTAATGTTTGTCGTAACACAATTGCTTGCTGATGCATCACAAGAGTTGTTTTTTGCTCCTTGCTTTATCCAAGTCAAAACAGAGTTAATCTGATCTGCTGGCAATGATCCCGCTGGAGGCATGCGATCTCCACCTGTGGCAATCATCGATTTATACAAATCACTACTCGTAGGATTACTTACGCGAACTTCCCGCATAATATTTGTGTAATCTGTCAAAATCACGCCATCTTTTTTAGAAATGGCATCATGGCACCCACTCATTGCACAATTTGAAACGATTAACGGCAAAATCTTTTGCTGGAAATAAACGGTATCCGGGCTACATGTTATTAATTTGGGTGGCTGTATGACAGGGATATTGACTACAGGATCCACGGGCTTTAGCGGGTTCAAGTCGACTAAAATTGCTCCTGCAGGATATGAACCTCGAATCCAAGTACGTATGATGGTCATTTCGCAAGCGCCTAATTTGGTTGTTGCTGAAGGCATCGGTTTGTAACCCATCGCATGCGTAATGGATCCATATAGTTTTCCATTCTGAACATATGGGATTATTTTGGCATAGCTTGAAAGATCCACGCCAGCACTTGCATTTGTTTCGGAATGGCACGAAACACAATTGGATTGAAGAATCGGCCAAACTGACTTGTCAAAGGAAATGACTATCGTGTCACAAGTCGCATTTGTACTAGGAATTACAGCATCACCCGATGGTTGTACAGGCATGTTTTTATCATACAAGCAGCCCAACAAGCTTAAAGTCACTACCAAAAGAAGCAGGTGTTTCATATCAGCGCAGGGTATACGACATATTACCCTTAACTTTTATTACCTCCGCAATTTTCTTAAATACAATTTTGGGGATATCGATCTTATATTCATCTAAATGAATATCAAATTGACAGGTAAGCAATAGTGTTTTTCCTGTCGAAACTAAAGTGCCTTTTAATTCCACAGGTCGCGATACGCCATGAATTGTAGCGGTTCCTGAAGCCGTAACCGCATATGTCCCTACAACCTTCAGGTCAATAGATTCTTTGATTTTACCTTTAAAGGTTGCTGATGGAAATTTGTCGGTTTCCAAGTAATTTTCATTAAAATGCTCCTGCATTAATTTGTTAGGAAAGGTGAAATTGGTCACCCGCATCTGCACGGCAACCTCATTTGTAGCCGGATTTATGATGCTGCCCACCTGCTTATTCACCGCGTCTATATCCTCCATCGGAGTCTTCGAAAAAAATGAAATTTCCCCTGTCTGTGTCGTGAATAGTTGGGCATTTGCCGACCAGCCAAGGCAAAGGCAAACGAGTGTGATTAGGTATTTCATTATTTTTTATTTTTTGGTTCGAAACTAAATGTGCGCGCAATATTGAATCCATAAAAAATGTCTCCATTTTCCCATGCCCCTAAGGTTTGGCCAATAAAATGTTTTTCAATCATCCCGCGTGAATTACTAATATGCAACTGAAACACGTGTCCTCCTGTTTCAATGTCAAAGCCTATTGCCAAGGAGTTATGGTACGGATATTTTTGACCAGATTCTTCTTCATATTCCTTTTTTTCAACTAGGTTATAATAATATTCAGCTGAAACACTTAAACGATTGGTCAACTTATATCGACCCCCAAACCCCATCGCCGCCTGCGTATTTTCGATGTACTCATTTTCCGCTAAATTATTGTGAATAATCGTAGGCATAAGCTGCAAGGATAGCTTATCCGAAAATTTACGCGCAAACAATAGTTGGCCTATGTAACTCTGCCTTTGTAAATTATCATAAAAACGCATCACCGTACCAGATTCCATCGTATAGCCTGTTTTCATGGTATTGCTGGTGATACTTCCAAATGCCGTTACCGTAAAGGGCATTTTATTTGATTGGCGCACCACTTTGTATTTAGCATAGGTATCATAAGTTTTCTCAATAGTAGACCGTCCCACACCCACTAACAAATTGTCTGTAATTCCATATTCCAATCCCAAGCGAATACGCGCTTCATCCAACCCAAAAAAGTTATCAATAAATCCAGAATTTACAGCCCCAAATCGATGGGAGATCCAAAAATTCAAGTGTTGCTTTGCAATCGTTTCAACCGATTGTCCATTAATTAATCGAGCAGCTTTAAAGGTAGCCTGTGTGTAGGTTGGCTTTTGGGCATCTTCTTTTTCCAACATCGCTAGTAAGTCGTCTTGCGCAGCTAATTGAAAAGAACTCAGTAGTCCGAAAACTAAAAGTAACCTATGCATATACACGTAAAGTTGTGCCCGAAAGAGCCGTTTTATAGGAAGAAATTGGTTTGTTGGTCACAGATAACGCCGTACCTGTCGTACTAAATGTTGCCCCATGGGCTGTACAATAGAAATTTGTTCCATTGAACATGACCTGCGCTTTGCCCTCGTGCGAACAAATTTGAGTTACAGCCGCAAAGCTAGTAGATGACACACGCGCGACAACCACCTTATTGAAAATGACATATTTTCCTACTGTATTAAGTGCAGAATAGCTTGCATTGGATAAATCAAGGGTAAAGTCAACTGCCGAAGCCGGTGTTACTGATTCATTTTCACAAGAACTCAAAGTTGATGCACCGCAATAAACGGCAAATAAAGAGGCTCCTTTAAATCCCAAAGATTTTAAGAATTCGTGGCGTTGGATTTTAGTAGACATGTATGATCGGGTTTGTATGTTAGCAATTTAACGCATTTTTGACTCAATTGGTATGTCACTTTTCCTGATTTTTGTCAAGATCGACGAATCGGGAAATCTTGGATACATATCAAGTTAGTGGAAAAAGAAACGCTGCTCCAATCCAACGATTTGAAGCAGCGTTTTAAAAATTTTGGATATAATTTTGTTAAGGGCGTACTCGGAAAACCATTCCTGGGTTTTCGGTGCCAACATACAAGTACCCGTCAACGCCCATTTTCACATTGCGCATTCTCCCCAAATTTACCAGTACCTTTTCTTGTTTAACAACCTTATTGTCTTTAATCACACATCGGTTTAGGTAATTGAACCGCAAGGATCCTACCATCAAATTTCCCTTCCAAGCCGGATATTTATTGCTATCAATAAACGTTAAGCCTGATGGAGCAATGGATGGAATCCAATATGAAATAGGTTGTTCCATGCCATCTTTCTTCGAAATAGCAGAAATTGGCTTTCCATCGTAGTTGATGCCATAGGTGATGGTAGGCCAACCGTAGTTTTTGCCCGACTGGATGATATTTATTTCATCTCCACCACGCGGACCGTGTTCTGTTTCCCAAATCGCACCTGTCGTAGGATTTAATGTTAAACCTTGCGGATTGCGCTGTCCATACGAGTAAACACTTGGATGGGCAGATTTCGCAAATGGGTTATCGGTAGGAATTCGACCATCATCATACATCCGGTGAATTTTACCATTGTCATTATCTAAGGCTTGCGGGAAAACTTTTTCCATGCCCCGCTCGCCAACACTGAAAAACAAATATCCTTTTTTATCAAATGCCAAACGGGACCCATAATGATGGAAGGTCTGCGTATACGGTAAAGCTTCAAAAATTTCTTGTGATTCTACCCAAGCATTATCTTTGATTTTCCCCCGAACGATCGCTGTAGACGTTAAGGTTTTTCCTCCTTCCATTTTGAATTTGGAATAAGACATGTAGACCCAACCGTTTGTTGCGTATTGCGGATGTAAAACAATGTCCAACATGCCTCCTTGTCCTTTCGCCATTACTTGAGGTGTTCCGGTTATAACGGTTTTTTGTTTCTTCTGATCAACCAAATATAGTTTTCCTGATCGATCTGAAATTAAATAATCCAGCGATGGCAATTGCGCAAATCCCCATGGACTATCAAAACCAGTAGCAATCGTATCTAATTCTACGCGCATTCCCTCGGATTGAAATACATTCGAGGTAGGTTTGTTGGCGAACTTATATTGTTCCACTCCAGCCAAATTCTCCACGATTAGATCCGCTAACTTTTCTATTTCTTTCGCAGAAATGGTCTCCTTCCAAGTAGGCATGCCTAATTCAGGATACCCATTTGTAATACTCGCTAAAATTTGTGCTTTGGTATTCCCATGCTTCCATTGGCGATCGACAAAAGCCTCTACTTTTTCACCATGGCACGAAGCACAATATTGTGTGTATGTTTTTTCTGCAGGAGCCTCTTCAATAGGTTGTGTACGTAATGACATGATACTCAAAGTACCTATGAGTAAAACGCCAAGTCCAATTAGTTTCTTTTGCATAATCCTTATAATTAACGATACGAATCTAAGGAAAATTTAGCAGTTTTAATATCCTGTAACAAACAGGCAATGTCTACTATTCGTACTAAACCTATTCCATATGAAATTAGCTACTTTATTTGTTTTAATCAGCTCATTTAGTCTTTGGGGACAAATCCCAACGGGTTCTTGGAGCGCTGTAGAGGTGCCAAATAGCGGCACTAAACGCCATGAAAGTGCATTTGTAAATTGTGATGGTGTATTTTATGCGCTAGGAGGACGTGGAAAGCGCCCCGTGGAGGCTTATTATCCAAAGCAAAATCGGTGGGAGTTTATCGCAGATGCCCCCTTCGAATTTCATCATTTTCAGGCAGTTGCCTTTCAGCATGAAATTTATGTTATCGGTGCTATGACAGGAAATTATCCGCATGAAAAACCATTAAACTCGATGTGGATTTTTAATCCGCGGACGAAAGTTTGGCGAGAGGGTGCCGCCATACCTTCAGATCGGTTACGAGGTTCTGCCGGGGTGGTAGTTCGAAAAAATAAGCTCTATATGGTTGCCGGGATTCAAGACGGGCATTGGGATGGGCATGTCAATTGGTTTGATGTCTTTGATCCGAAAACGAACCAATGGGAAAAATTACCCAATGCCCCGCGTGCCCGTGATCATTTTCAGGCAGCGCTGGTTGGCGATAAATTATATGTAGCGGGTGGTCGCACATCTCATGCTTCCATAGGTAAAGTATTGAACGAAACCATTGGTGAAGTAGATGTGTATGATTTTAAGCTCGGGAATTGGTCCACGGTCGCGAATCCACTTCCGACCCAGCGAGCTGGAACGGCATCCATCGGACATTTTCCTTACCTCATTGTGATGCTGGGTGAAAGTCTCGCGCAAACAAGTGCCCATGCGGAGGTAGAGGCGTTGGATGTGCGCACGGGAAATTGGGTGAAGTTTCCATCCTTATTACAAGGCCGACATGGCACGGGGGTCGTAAGCCATCAAGGCAAGCTATTTGTAGGCAATGGGAGTGGAAATCGGGGTGGTGGTCCTGAGTTGAATTCGATTGAATGCTTAAATCTAAAGGATTAACCCTCTGACCTGTTTTACCCGCATTCCCCAATAGGACTGTGATTTTATTTTTGTATTATTGTATCAAATTATTACAATAGATAAACCTACGAAACGAATGAAAAAAATCTGGCACTTAACTTGTCTATTGAGCGTTTTTGCGTTTACCGCTTGGGCGCAGAGTGACAATCGAATGGCTGTTCAAACTCAAATTGAATCCGGTAAAATCGAAGGATTTTACCATACGCAGTCAGGTATCCAAACCTATTTTGGTATTCCTTTTGCGAAAGCACCCGTTGGCGAATTGCGCTGGAAAGCACCTCAGCCAATCGCAGCTTGGTCAGGTGTGAAAGAAACCAAGCAATTTTCGGCTCGTCCTGTTCAGGCCATTGTTTTTGGGGATATGATGTCGCGGTCACAGGGATTAAGTGAGGATTGTTTGTATTTAAATGTCTGGACTCCCGCTAAACGAAATACCCAAAACTTGCCTGTTTTAGTTTACTTCTATGGGGGAGGATTTTTTGCAGGGGATGCTTCCGAACCACGGTACGATGGGGAGGCCATGTCAAAACAAGGAATTGTTGTAATTACCGTAAACTACCGTTTGGGGATTTTCGGATTTTTTGCACATCCTGAATTGAGTAAAGAAACATCCTACAAAGGCTCAGGCAATTATGGATTAATGGATCAAGCCTTCGCGTTGCAATGGGTTAAGCGCAATGTTGCGGCTTTTGGTGGTGATCCGAAAAAGATTACCATTGCTGGTGAATCAGCTGGATCCGTTTCGGTGAGCGCGCAGATGTCTTCTCCTTTGGCTCGTGATGTGATCGCAGGCGCAATCGGAGAGAGTGGTGCAGGGATTAACCCAACGTTATTTCCAGTGCCTTTGGCGCAAGCAGAAAAAGAAGGAGTTGAATTTGCGGCTAAAGCAAATGCAAAATCGCTGGCTGATTTACGTAAGTTGACCACCCGCGAATTATTTGAAATTCAGACAGAGACGCGTAAGAACTACAATACTGCAGTAATAGATGGCTATTTTTATCCAAAATCTATTCCTGCTATTTTCAATGCCAAAGAGCAAGCGCAAGTTCCTTTATTAGTGGGCTGGAATTCTGCCGAAATGCCAGGGATGGCATTTATGCAAGGAAAACCCTATACGCCAGAAAATTATTTGGAAAAAGTAAAAGCAGCATTTCCAACAGAGGTAGATGCGATCATGGCTTTATATCCAGGCAAGACGGAGCAAGAGGTTGAATATTCGGCTACGGCTTTAGGGTCGGATCGATTTATCTCTTACAGCACGTGGAAGTGGTTTGACTTACATCGTAAAAATTCAGCACAGCCGGTTTACCGTTATTTATATTCCAAATTGCGTCCCCCATTAGTGGACAACTCGCGTTCCTCCGCTTTAGCTGGTGGAACTGTGAAAGCAGATCCGAATGCACCCAAACCGCGTCCGATGATCGGAGCACCACATGCGTGTGAAATTGAATATTGCATGGGTAATCTACATTTGATTAAGGAATATGCGTGGACACCTGAGGATTATCAAGTGTCCAAAACGATGTTTACTTATTTTGCCAATTTCATTAAATCAGGGAATCCGAATGGGAAGGATTTACCTACTTGGCCAGCGGCACAAGCTCAAGAAAAAAATCCGTCAGTGATGGTTTTGGATGTGGAATCGAAAGCGGTACCAGCTACAAATGATGCCCGGTATGAATTTTTAGATCGTTATTATAAAAACTAAATAGATGAAAAGAATTGCTTTAGCTTGCGGAATCTTGTTTTCAGGATGGATCGCTCAAGCCCAAATTACGACAGGGTCAAATGTAGGTGTTGTACCTACGGAATCCGGCTCGGTTCGTGGATACATTCACGGAGGAATTTACACGTACAAAGGTATTCCCTATGCGGAGGCTGCTCGCTTTGAAGCGCCGCATAAACCCAAGCCCTGGTCTAATGTCCGTAGTTCGTATACCTATGGACCTGTAGCACCATTGTTAGATCCGACGACCCAGGTACAAGATGAATCAGAGTTCGTGTTTAATCATTCGTGGGGATTTACGAACGAGGATTGTATGCGTGTGAATGTGTGGACTCCCGGGATTAAGGATGGCAAAAAACGTCCGGTTATGTTTTGGATTCATGGAGGCGGTTTTACATCTGGTTCTTCGCAAGAACTGCCATCGTATGACGGAGAGAATTTAGCCAAAAAAGGGGATGTGGTGGTCGTTTCGATCAATCACCGCTTGAATATATTAGGGTATTTAGATTTGTCGGCCTACGGCGATAAGTACAAATATTCGGCCAATAATTCTGTTTTGGATATGAAGGCTGCTTTGGAATGGGTGAAGAATAACATCGAGGCGTTTGGGGGTGACCCGTCGAATGTGACCATTTTTGGTCAATCCGGTGGTGGAGCCAAAGTCAATACGCTAATGGCCATGCCATCTGCAAAGGGTTTGTTTCACAAGGCGATTAATCAGAGTGGAGCGTTTCGTTCAGAAATGTTGAGCAAGTCTACCACCCAAGCAATCACGGCTGAAGTAATGAAGGCGTTAAATTTGGCGCCCAATCAGGCTGATAGTTTACAAAAGATCCCTTTTCCGGTTTTAGCCAATGCAGGTAAAAAAGCATTGCAGATTGTGGCAGCACAATTAAAAGCTGCTGGCAAACCTGTTGGCGGTTTTGGTTTAAGTTGGGGTCCAAGTATGGATGGGGATATTTTACCGTATCAAATGTCGGATAAAGATGCATTAGCTTTATCGAAAGACATTCCCTTGTTGATCGGTACGGTGAAAAACGAATTTGCTCCTTTTGCGAATATGGCAATGGCAAATGCATCAGCCGCTGAGGTAGAAACATTTATCCAAAAAACATATGGGGCAAAGGCGGAGGCCTACAAAGCTGCAGTAAAGAAAGCCTATCCGAACGATACACGTCCATCTGATTTATTGGATGTGGACCGCATGTTTCGTCCTGGTGCCGTGGAGCAAGCAAATGTAAAATCGGCCTTAGGCGGCGCTCCCGTTTATATGTATTTATTTACGTGGCAATCACCTGTGGCAGACGGAAAGTATAAGGCAATTCACTGCGTAGAGTTACCGTTTTGTTTTAACAACATTGCCCGTTGTGAGGAGATGACAGGTGGCGGAAAGGATGCATATGTATTGGCAGATAAAATGAGTCAAGCCTGGATTAATTTTGCCAAAGTAGGTAATCCAAATCACAAGGGCTTACCAGCATGGCCTGCTTACAACGCTACGAATACAGCGACCATGCATTTAGACAATACCTGTGTGGTGAAGCCGCAATTAGATAAAGATTTATTCGCGTTTTAGTTTTAGGTCAACGTAAAAAATCCCAAACGATGGTTTGGGATTTTTTTATCCTGGGCAATCATTTTGTTTATTAAACGGGAAAGCTAGTTTACTAGTTTACCTTTGTATGTTGTTTGTGTAGATGAATGTAAGCGTTATCCATACGCGTAAATTTTGAAAAGACTCGAAACTCCTATTTCTTTGTGATTCAAATTAACGCTTAATTAGATTGATATGGTCTCCCAAAGACTATAATCTATAGACAATAAATTAGAACTAGGATTAAATAAACCCTCCCTGATTTTCGGGGAGGGTTTTTGTTTAAAATTGTCTTACGGCGCGCACGCTTGCAGGGTCTCTTTTGGCATTTCCTCCTGAAATTCCCCCATAAATACCCGAGAAATTCATACCAAAGGCACTCGAGAGTCCTCTAGTATTTTCTTGAGTTGAAGTCCAATAATAAGAAGGGAATTGTTCGCTACCATCTATGAATCCACCGATTAGCGTCTTATTTTCATACAGTGTGTATAACTCAGATAGACTAGGTAAATACCAATCATCATATCCATTTAATACTAAATCATAGCAAATGCGCGCGGCGATATTTGGCTCATTGCAATTTGCGACTATGTCTAATGTATTTTGATAGCCATCAAAAATATTGACACCATTAGCTCCATTTATACGCAGCCCATAACATCCCCAAATCACCCAATTTTCTTGGCTATTATTTAATCTAGTTGCCTGATCAAATGGCGCTGCAATAATTCCATGCTGGACAAGTGGGTCATAGCCTCGATCTCCCGGTCGTAAAATGTATGAAATTATTCCACCTTGGTGAGCATCTCCGATTTTTAAAATTCGTTGACTTGGAGGAGCACTCCCGCCCCCTCCTGAACTTGGTGGATTATTAGTTGATCCTCCTGAACCCGGGTTTGACCCAACAGATGGCGAGGTTACTCGTATGCGAACGCTTCGCTCTTCCCCATAAACCACTCCTTTTTGATTGATGGCATAGGCACGTGCATAATAAATTTGCCCCTCTACCAAATTTCGAAATGTGGTTCCAAAAGATCCGGGGCCGCTTCCTATGCTAACTTTCGTATTTTCGATGGTAGGATTGCGATTAGTACCCCAACAAATACCTCGTTCTGTCACTGCTGTGTTACCTTCCGAAATTATTTTTCCATTGACTTCAGCTGAATTGGTCGTATATGTCGTGATTTCATGGGTGAATACCTCAGCCAATGTTAGGCCAACGGTCTTAAATGAAATAGTCGCCCCATAGCCAACCCCTTTTCTGTTTTTTGCAAATGCCCTGACATAATAGGTAGTTCCTTCCACTAGATTTTTAAGAAATAAATTTAGGTTAGGTGAGAAGGCAACCTCGTCATTGATGTCCGGATTAGGTTGTGTGCTGTAACAAAATCCTTGTTCTAGGATGGGTACTCCGCCATCGTCCAACAGCTTTCCTGTTATGTTCGCACTCGAAAAGGTTACATTCGTTACGCTGCTTGTTTCTACTATAGGTAAACGTATATCTTGTGTTTGGAATGTTTTATCCTCTCCATAGGCATATCCTTTTTCATTTTGGGCGAAGGCGCGTACGTGGTATTTCGTGTTTTCGACCAACGAGCTTACAACGATTTTATACATCCCTAATCCATTCGTACTCGATGTAAATCGGGTGTCCTCAACCGTCGGGTTTGGCATCCGGCTCATGCAAACACCCCGTTGGATAATTTCTCCACCCCCCGCATCTTGGGTCTCACCCCCAAGTGTAGCTTCAAAAATTCGAACCGCCTCTGGTTCCAATGTACGTAAGGTGGCCAGTTGATAATCCTGCGTTTTGAAGTTGAGTTCATTGCCATAAGAAATGCCAATTTCATTGATCGCATATGCCCGGATGTAATAAGTCGTGAACGGTTTCAACTTGGTTAGAACAATGGCATAGTTGCCTTCCCCTTGACCGATTTGAATACGTATATCTTGGATTGTAGGATTGGGAACCAAACTCAAACAAACCCCACGTTCCACAACCGGTTTGCCGCCATCGTACGAAATATTTCCTCCTGCTAAAGCTGTCGTAATCAATATATTTTTAGGCTCCGAAGTAGTCAAGGTAGGTGCCTGAAAAGCTAAGGTTCTAAACCGTTTCACAGGTCCATGAACATCGTTTGAAGCTGTTTTAGCGAATGCAAAATAGGAATATTCCGTATTCGCTTTCAAGGCGGAAAGAAGTATTGAAAATCCAGTATCAGCCACAACAGCCTTATTTTCCAGGATGCGTGACGCGCTGTCATTGATGGTATAATAAAATCCTTTTTCGGTAATTGATTCCGCACTAGGATTGACAAAAATAGCCTCAGCTTGCACAGAAGTTGCCTTTATTTTTTGGGCATCCTGCGTAATCACTTGAATAGGGAATTTGTAAATTTCTTCCTTACAACCTGTAAGTAGCGCAATGAGTAACAAAAGCCATGTCCACGTGCGTCTCATAGAATTTAGTTATTCAATTGATTAAACGTGTTTCCTTGCTTTATGTGGTACACAAGTTGGATTTGCGTACTGATAAAAAGGTCATTCCCCTTTTTCGAGAAAGAACTATTTTGATTGGGTAAAATAGGTATTCGATTGCGCAAGGTATTTGCACCAAACGGCTCTAAACTCCGATCCAAAAAATCATTTGCTGGCGTGGTGGAAATACGACTTCGATTATCAGATACATCATCTAGGTAATCTGAAAATGTAACATGAACGGTAGATGACAGTCCTAGGTCAAATTGGTCACTTAGTTTTACCTGCAGGCTAAATCCAAGCGGTATAGCCACTATAAATCTAGCATAGTCAGTACCTTCCGTATTTACAGCGGCTAAATTTTGCCAATTTTTTCGTTGGGGTGTAGTTGTGGTTAATGAGACCATTGGCCTCGCATAGGGCGTATGGAAAATTAAGCTAATTCCTCCATGCATTTGCGTGCGAATCCGTTGGCGCTTAAGTACGTTACTCCTCATTTTTTGGAAATGATAAGCCCCTTGCGCACTCAATTCATGCACATTATTTTGAAAGTGCAGATTCCGAATGAAATTACCCCCAAACTTTCCGTTTGCGATATATTCATTGTCATCTGCGTTTAATTGAGAAAATTGGTAACTAAATTTTCCGGAAAATTTTTGCGTATAGTAACGATTAAAGCCTACTCGTACGTTAAAACCTGTCGTTTTAGGCCCTATGGTGGGAAATGCCTTCCAAGGAACTAGGTCACCTATGTAATTGGCGGAACCGCCACCTAGTTCAAGCGAATTATATGGCTTAAATACGCCTTGGTAAACTTCTTGTCCATATGAAATCTGGCACAAAAGGAGCGCATAAATCAGATGCTTCAGTTTGTAAAATTTCATGGGAAAGAATCAATTTAGCTTGCAAAATCTATCATTCCGGTTATAAATCCACAACTTTTTTATTTAGTGGAAAAGGAATTTTACTAATATTTTATTTTTCGGAACGCGTGCCTTAATTTTAACTTAATGAAACAACATAATTTTAGCCCTGGACCAGCGGCTCTGCCCGAATCAGTTTTGCAAGAAGCCGCTCAAGGGTTGTTGGCTTACCAACAAACCGGTTTGTCGGTCGCTGAAATCAGCCATCGTTCCCCTGTATTTCTTGAAATCATTGAGGAGGCGACAGCCTTGGTTAAAGAATTATATCAGTTGGATGCGCGTTTTGAGGTCCTTTGGATGCCGGGCGGTGCATCTGGACAGTTGGCCATCGCCCCCATGAATTTGACTAGCAAGGAGGAATGCGTGGCGTTTGTGGATTCCGGTTTTTGGGCTAAGCGGGCTATTGATGCTGCTGCTGAAATATGCCAAACACACGTGCTCGCATCATCCGCTGCTACGAACTACAATCATATTCCCAAGGCATGGTCATTGCCACCAAATGTCAAGTACCTGCACGTAGTTTCGAATGAAACCATTGAAGGTATGCAATATCACACATATCCGGAAGTGGATGTGCCATTAGTGGCGGATATGACCTCTGATTTTCTCTCGCGTCCATTGCCGATGGAAAAGTTTGGTGTCATTTTCGCTTCAGCGCAAAAGAACTTTGGCATAGCTGGAGTTACCTGTGTGATCCTGAATAAAGACCGAATTTCAGGAAAGGTGATGGGTGAAATACCAAGCATCTACAACTACCAGACGCATATACGTGAACAATCTTTGTATCATACCATTCCAACATTCCCTATTTACGTCAGTTTGTTAATGCTTCGTTGGATTAAATCGCAGGGTGGACTACCCGCCATGCAAGCGCTAAGCGAGGCAAAATCTAGCCTTATATATGCAGAAATTGACCGACACCCCTTATTTACAGGAAATGTACATATCGAAGATCGTTCGCACATGAACGCATGTTTTCGTGGCGTAAATGCGGATGTGGACGAGAAATTTTTGACTTACTTAACACAACATGGGATCGTTGGAATTAAAGGTTTTCCTACAGTAGGTGGTTTCCGTGCTTCTATGTACAATGGCCTACCTTTAGAAAGTGTACAGTATCTTGTCGACCTAATGCAATCATTTACATACGAAATCTCATGAAAATTACGATAGCAGGAGGTGGAATTGGTGGATTAGTAACTGCCCTTCGTTTGCATCAAGCAGGCTTTCAAGTCAAAGTTTTTGAATCTGTCAAAGAAGTTAGTCCGCTCGGTGTTGGGATTAATTTGCTTCCGCATGCCATTCGCGTTTTGACCAATTTGGGTTTGCAAGATAAGCTACACGCCATAGCGGTAGAGACGCAGGAGCTGGTGTATGCCAACCGACAAGGACAATTTTTTTGGTCTGAGCCACGGGGGCGATTTGCTGGATATAAATGGCCGCAATTTTCCATTCATCGCGGTAAGTTTCAAGTCATGCTTTGGCAAGAGGCTATGCGTATTTTGGGTCCAGAATCCTTATTTACTAATTGCCACTTAGGTAATTATGAGGAAATTGATGGACAGGTACAGGCCACATTCATAGATAAAGATTCAGGCCAATGGGTCGCCGAAGAAACAAGTGATATTTTGATAGGTGCAGACGGAATCAATTCCTATGTGCGTAAATCTTTATATCCTGAAGAAGGATCTGTGGTTTATTCAGGCAATATTTTATATCGCGGCACCGCCATGATGCCATCTTTTTTAACAGGTTCCACCATGGCGATGATCGGTTCAATGCGCCAAAAAATGGTTATTTATCCCATTGGAAATTCGGTGGACGCCGATGGAAATCAGCATGTTAATTGGGTTGCCAATGTCAAAGAACCGGCAGGAGCATCGATCACCGTGCGGGATTGGAACCGGCAAGTAGGGAAAGAGCATTTGTTGGACTTATATAAAAATTGGCAATTTGATTGGATCAATGTGCCCGATATGATCGAGAAGACACATGGGGGAATTTTCGAATTCCCGATGTCAGATCGCGATCCACTTCCGCGCTGGTCATTTGGTCGTGTCACTTTATTGGGGGATGCTGCACATCCTATGTATCCGATCGGTTCAAATGGTGCTTCGCAAGCAATTTTAGATGCAGATGCATTGGCTTTAGCTTTGTTAAATCAGTCGGATCCAGTGAAAGCATTACAAGATTACGATGCTGAACGTGTACCTGCTACAGCAAAAGTTGTTTTGCAAAATCGCCAAAAAGGACCTGATTTTATCATGGACTTGATGGAAGAACGCTTCCCAACTGGCTTTGCGGAAGGCGAAGTGCCCCATGCTGAATTAGCCGAAATCATGGCGCATTACAAGCAAGTAGCTGGATTTGATATTGAAACTTTAAATGCTAAAGCATGATGCAAACGCCTGAACTTATTCCCGTTTTTACTGCGACTATCCAATTAGGCGATGTGCAGGTAGTTAGTGAGTCGCGCCGAATTGTTCAGGTGATCGGAGGAGTATTTTCGGGTCCTGAATTTCAGGCCAAGGTACTAACCGGTGGCGGTGATTGGCAAGTCATTCATGCGGATGGTCGTGTGGAAATTGATACCCGCTATACACTTCAAACACCGGAAGGAACATTAATTTATCTACAAAATAAAGGGATGCGCAAAGGAACATATATGCGTACCGTTTCCACGTTTGAGGTGCAAGATCCGGCGTATGCATGGTTGACCGAATCGCTATTTATTTCAACAGGAAAGAAAGAGGAGGATGTGGTGCACCATGCGTTTTACCGCCTAAGCTAAATTACCCACATGTTTACCGGCAATAAATCCCGTTGTCCACGCTGCTTGAAAATTAAATCCGCCTGTAATTCCATCTATGTCCATTACTTCACCGGCAAAGAACAAGCCAGGGCATACCTTGCTCTCCATCGTCTTGACATCGATATCAGCTAAATCTACCCCACCAGCAGTAACAAATTCCTCTTTAAACGTGGTTTTGCCTTGGACTAGGTAGCGATCATTGAGTAGGGTATTGACTAATTTGTTTAGGTTTTTGCCGGCTAAATCATGCCAACGCGAACTAGGGTCAATTTCATTTTTTGTTAAAAGAAACATCCAAAGCCGATTGGGCATCGGGAATGGATTGTGATTACTCATCATTTTTGAGCCATGCGCCGTGACAATCTGTTTTATCTGTGCACGTAAGCTTTCCTCTTTTTCGTCGTCAAGCCAGTTGACAAGAATAGCACATTCATATTGTTTTTCAGCCAAAATTCGTGCTCCCCAAGCAGAGAGCTGTAAGATTGCAGGTCCACTCATGCCCCAATGAGTAACCAATAATGGTCCGCGGCCGATTAATTTTTGACCTTCGATGCGAACCGTTGCGTGTTCAACGACAATGCCCATTAGCTCCCGGATGGGATCCTGTGGCATATTGAATGTAAAAAGAGAGGGTACAGGTGGCACGATGTGGTGGCCTATATCCGCAAGCCATTGCAGACCTGATGATTTTGGCTGGCCGCCGACGGTTATAATTACCCGATCAACATCTAGTTCTGTGTCCTTAAAATGAAGCTGAAATCCATATTTGGTGCATTTTATAGCGTCTACCCCTTGGCTTAGAAAAAGTTCTACGCCTAATTTCCGCGCTTCATACCAAAAGCAATCTATGATGGATTGTGAGTCATTCGAGAGCGGAAAAATGCATTGATCTGGATATGTTTTCAGTGCAACATCGCGCGATTCAAACCAAGTTACCGTGTCTTTTGCATCGAATTGTTCAAACGCTTTTCGTAAGAATTTTTCTCCTCGCGGGTAATTTTCGGATAGTACGCGATTGTTAAAAGTTGCGTTCGTTACATTGCATCTGCCACCTCCCGAAATCTTTACCTTTCCTAAAAACTTAGATGTCTTTTCATATATGCATACGTAAGCCTCAGGATGATGTTTTTTCGCGGATAAAGCGGCAAAGAATCCAGCGGCACCTCCGCCGATGATGGCAATTTTAAGCATACGGGTTAGGCCTTAACGACCTTTAAATAAGTTTTGTATAGGGTGACTGGGTAACGAACTAGTCCACCAGAGAGACTATTTGAATCGCAGCCTACCGGATTTGTTTCTGTGGTGTTGTATGAATTCCCGTGGTTTTGACATTTGAATCGCCCATTTGTTAACACCCAAGCGCCGCGTGCCCCTTGATGTGGACAGCAGTTATCAAACGCCTTAATATTCGTGGCATCAGTCTTCAAGAGAAGGATGCCTGCCTCGATTACGTTGGTAAAACCTGAAATATCTGCTAACTTACTGAAGTTTTTATGCGCCAAATTAACAAAAACGTTTTTGCCTTCTTGGAAAAAGCCGTCTGTGTTAAATAAAGCCGAAACTCGTTGAAATTCTTTTTCTTCTGCTGATGTGGCTGGAGCTACTGGTTCATCCTCATTTTGGCAACTGCTGAGTAACGCGATTTGTGTAATCGTGAGCGCAGGACACAGATGTTGGATGAAGTTTCTACGTTTCATGGCCGCAAGAAACAACTTATTTAGGAAAATATAGATGGCAGACGAAAAAATACCTAAAGTCAAGACTCCGAATTTAGTCGAGTTATACCAGAAGGAAAACATTCGATTGGACACCGTAGGTATTCGAAAGGACCGTGTATACACTTCCCAGAAAGGCCTTAGTCCCTATACAGGAACGTTTGGGAAAGCACAAAAAATGCATTTACTCAATCGGGCGCTCATAGGTTTTAGTTACAAGAGTTACCAAGAGATCAAAGACTTAACACTCAAACAAAGCATTGATTTGTTGTTAACCCCAGAGAAGCCATTTGCTTTACCTATCAATGATTATTATTTAGATATTTCAGATAATGCTGATGTCGTTAAGGCAGATGTTCCCAAGGGAGCAGTTTGGGTGACGGCACCTGAATATGTTAAGGATAATGGTGCCCTGAATGGCAATCGCACCCAGTCATTAAAAGCGTGGCTTTCCAAGCAGTTTGTGAATCAAAAGACCTCGATTCATTGGCGCATGTTCTTGTTTTATCACAATTTATTAGTCGCTTCGCTTCAAAATGGGGGTCCGGTAAAGAATGCATTTCAGTATGTGGAAACGCTATTTAAATCTTCTTTAGGTAATTTCAAGGAGCTGATTTACCAAATTACGTTGGATCCCTCCATGCTCGTTTATTTAAATGGGAATCAAAATAATAAGTTTTCACCCGATGAAAATTATGCGCGTGAGTTGCAGGAATTATTTACCGTAGGGAAAGGTCCCAATTCCAAATTTACTGAAAGTGATGTCAGCGAAATGGCGCGACTCTTAACGGGTTGGAATTTTGATTGGGATAAGACGATGAAAACGGAGGGTCGGACCGTGGTTACCAATGGGTACTGGAATCACGATATTGGCGATAAGCAGTTTTCCGCATTTTATGGTAACCGAAAGATTTCAGGAGCTAATAATCCAGATCGCGCGGATGGTGAATTACGTGAAGCGATCGATATGATTTTCGGAACCGATGAAATTGCAAAGTATATTTCTCGGCGCGTTTATAGCTTCTTCGTCAATCCCATGATCGATGACGCCACAGAAGATTTAATCATCACCCCGCTTGCCAAGGTATTCCGTGATGCTAAATTTGAGATATTACCGGTCATACGTACCTTACTTTCCAGCGAACATTTTTTTGATTCGATTCATTATAATTCGATAATCAAATCACCAGCTGATTTCGTGATTGGACTTGCCAAGGAATTTGATATGCCCTTACTGGACAACAAGTTTGTTCCTGTTGTTATGGGTGAAGATGCGATTTATTATGAGTACAAACGCTACAATGGCATACATAACCAAATGAACAATTTGGGGATGAACATGGGGGATCCACCCAATGTTTCCGGATGGCCTGCCTATTACCAGACCCCTGCGTTTGACTTGTTTTGGATAAATTCCGAGACGATTATTAAGCGTGCCCAGCATACAGATTCACTTTTCAATTGGGGAAACTGGGTGTATTACAATAACGTTACCAAGAATGGCATGCTTATTCGGGTAGATTTAGCTGAATACGTACGCAAATTTGATACACCAGAAAATTTAGAGGCCTTGGTCGATCAATTGATTGATCGATTGATCAATATTCCGATCAATAAAGACACCCGCGCACGGATTATTGATCGGGTGATGCAAGGGAATACAAATGCTAATTATTGGACAGGAGCGTGGTATAATTTTGTGGGTAATCCCACTGCCGACAATCGCCAAACGATTCAGAATCGCTTGTCGCAGGCTATGGGGTTAATTTTCCAACTGGGTGAAACGCATTTACATTAAGGAGCCATGAATAGACGCAATTTCTTACATAATATGGCTCATTTGGCAGCAATGCCAGCTTTCATCCCTGGGATGGACTTGTTTGAACAAAATGAGTTGATGCAAAATACGGTGGCAGCAGGTAAAATTCTGATCATTATTCGACTAGATGGAGGGAATGACGGATTGAATACCGTTGTGCCGTTGGATCAGTACGAAAGTTTGAAAAAGGTTCGGCCAGGCGTAATTTTACCCGAATCAAAAATAATTCCAATTAAGGGCACGGCTGCGGGTTTACACCCGGCGATGGCAGGAATGAATAATTTAATTGAGGAAAAACGATTAGCCATTATTCAATGTGTCGGGTATGCCAAACCTAATTATTCCCATTTTCGTTCTTCGGATATTTGGATGTCAGGTTCTGATGCTGATATTAATGTATCATCAGGCTGGATGGCGAGGTACATTGAATCCCAACATCCCAATTACCCCAAAGCATATCCCAATGCAAATTTTCCCCATCCATTATCTATCGAGATTGGTTGGCAATCTACCTTACTTTTTCAAGGCCAAAATTCATTTACAAGTCTGATTTACAATAATCCAGACAACTTCTATAAGTTGATGAACCCATTTGTCAACACCTATCCGGAGACATTGCAGGGTTCGCGTTTGGCTTATATGCAGTTGATAGGCCGGCAGTCCCAAGAGTACGGAACCGTTGTTCAGGCAGCTTATCGGGCGGGAACGACACCATTTCCTTTTGAGGAGAATGAATTGGGAAATCAGTTTAAGATTATTCATCGATTGATTTCAGGCGGATTAAATACACGCGTGTACATGGTACGCTTGGGTGGTTTTGATACCCATGGCCAGCAGGTGGATACGCAAGATTTTACGAAGGGCCAACATGCGGTTTTGTTGAAGCAATTGAATGATTCGATTGTCACCTTCATGAAAAATTTGGATGCTCAGAATTTGGGTGATCGGGTAGTGGGGGTGACCTTATCAGAATTTGGAAGGACGATTCATTCGAATGGTAGTTCGGGAACGGACCATGGGACGGTAGCGCCGATGTTTGTGTTTGGGAATGCGGTGAAAGGTGGCGTTATCGGATCAAATCCCGTGATTCCGAAAAACTATAAAATGAATGAGGATTTGCCGGTTCAATTTGATTACCGTCAGGCCTATTCTTCGTTATTGAATCAATGGATGGGATCGCCGTCGGCTATGACGAATCAAATTTTGTACCGTGAATTTGAGAAGATCCAATTGATCAAGGATACGTTTGCAGATTCGGATTCAGATGGAGTTCCAGATTTGTTTGATCAATGTGCCAATACTCCACTTGGGACGGTCGTTGACCTAAATGGTTGTCCAGTCTTTAAGATGCCAGCGGATAATTATTCGATTCAAGTTACGGCAACAACCTGTCCTGGGACGACGAATGGGGCGATGCAGTTGATGTTCAAGGATTTGAAATACACGTATTTGATTGATGTTAAGGGACCTGCCAACTACGCCAAATCGCTGAAAGCAGTTGCTGGCGCGAAGCAGATGCTCGATAATTTAGCGATAGGGAAATATACTATTTCTATCACAATAGAAGGTCAAAAAGAATATGTGCAGTTGTTTGATGTACAGGTAAAACAGCCAGATGTATTAGCAGTTCAAGCGATAGTGAGTCCGGATAATCAAACACTCCGTCTTGAGTTACAGGGTTCGGATACCTATTTCATTAAGGTGAATGCGCAAACTTTTGAAGTTAAGGCGGGGACTTGGTCGACGGAGTTAGCAACAGGAAAAAATGAGGTGCGGGTATGGACATCGCAAGGCTGTCAAGGTGAATTTAGTCGTGAGATTTTCCGATCTGAACGGATACAGTGTTTCCCGAATCCGACGATGGGGCCTGTAAATGTTTATGTGGCGGGACAAGATGCAGAAGTGGACATTAAAATATATGATTTGCAAGGAAAAATGCGCTTGCATGCACCTCAAGTGGTGGATGCGATGCGCATGGTAACCTTGGATTTAAGTTCGTACACGTCGGGAACCTATTTGTTAGAGGTATCGGGGCGGACGGTGCAACAACAAGTTAAATTGATGAAACTATGAGGCAGTATATCGCACTAGTAGCGTTGGGCTTTTTCATGATGGCCTGTAGCGCCAAAGAGGCCGAAGTTGTGGCTCCAGCTGTTCCTGAAAAGGCACCGGAGGCGGCAGAATTAAGTAAGCCAGCCAACAATTCAGTTTGTTTAATTGGAGGAAATACCAATGCAAATGAAGTTCAATTTACGTGGATACCGGTAGCTGGCGCGTCGAGTTATGAATTGAAGATTACGAATTTGAAGAGTAATACGACAGAGACGAAGACTTTTCCTACAAGTCCAGCGACAGTAACATTGGTTACGGGTCTGCCGTACGAGTGGCAGGTGATTTCGAAGTCAAGTAAGACCACGTTAACCGCAAGTTCTGCTAAATGGAAGTTTTATTTGACAGGTGCGGGAGAGGTTAGTTATGCACCATTTCCGGCTAGTTTAACTTTCCCGGCTTCGGGCCAGCAAGTAAGCGCGTCGGCAGGTCAGGTGAAGTTGGCCTGGACCGGAACAGACCCAGATTCAGGTAATTCTCTTTTATCCTATGAGGTTTTTGTGGACACGGATGTTGCGAAAGTGAGGAATCAGGAGGTGACTCCATTAAAGACAAAAACAGAATCACTTAGTATTCCGGTGAAGTCGGGGGGTACCTATTACTGGATGGTAAAAACCATGGATGAGTCGTCGGCCAGTTATTCACAGATTTTTGGTTTTCGGGTTAATTAAGGCTTGTTTCGAGAAGTTCCAAAGATTTTCTATTGGGCAATTCCTTAGATTCAATTCTTACATCAAGTAGTTGTGTTTGCTGTGAATTATTCTCAAATCGTGGCCAGGTAGGCAGGTTTAGCCCATTGGGATTTCCAGTTTTGGTGAAGTTTGTGAAATAGGCAATTAATTGATTGCTCAAGGTGTAGTCGGCAGTTTCCCATGGTCTATTTACTTTTTTTAAATTCCCATAGACATAGGGTACTTCTCCGGTATGAAAGGCTCCAAAAGCAGTGGAGGCATCAAAAGCTGGTACAGCCCGGTTGAAATTATAGAGGTATACCGGTGCTTTTCCGGACTCATTTTGCAGTTTGGCCCAGGCATGAACTTGTACCCCAAAACTTTCATCTCGATTTAAATCACCTTGTTGTGAGCTGGGGTAAGCAGCTTCTACAAGCGTGGCTTTATCTTTATAGCGAGAGGTAAGTTGGCTTTTGTACACCTCATCGGCTGCAGGTTTTCCCATCAGGCGGTCTTCTTTATTCCAACCCATCAGTAGGTTTACATCATTTTGTTTCCCTTGCACATACGTTTCACGAATGGAAATTGGCATAACGTAACCGTCGGTATAAGGAGCACTTAATCCACCACTAGCTTTTTGAATCGTTTCAGCAGGTAAGGCACGAAGTTCGGCTATGGATTTGGCATTAAGCTTTTCTGCAAACATCGTACCTAGCGCTTCGGCTTGTTGGCGTGTAATAGCTGGTCGAATCGGACTTGGTAAAACACTCCCTCCACTTTCTGCAATGGCACCTTTAAATAGGCCTTTGGCTAAGGGAGAAGCGCAGAGGAAATTTACGGCAAAGGCACCAGCAGATTGTCCGGCGATGGTAACTTGGTTGGGATCACCACCAAAAGCGGCGATGTTAGCTTGGATCCATTGAAGTCCAGCGATCATGTCGAGTAGGGCATAATTCCCGGAGGATTTATAGGGAGCTTCTGCACTAAGTTCGGGATGTGCGAGAAAGCCAAAAATGCCTACACGGTAATTGATGCTGACGAAAATTACATCTTTTTGGGCTACTGCTTCGCCGTCATAGATGGGACAGGCGGTACCACCGGATCGAAAACCACCTCCGTAGAAATAAACGAGAACGGCTTTTTTTGAGTTGGTTTTCTGTGGTGCCCAAACATTTAGGTAGAGACAATCTTCGCTGATGGGTGTTTCGGGAATAAGAAATTCGGAAGACCAGTACATGAAGGGAGCGGGTTTATTTTGGAAAGGGCTTGCACTAAATGATTTGGTATCACGGATGCCGGTCCAGGAATCGGGTTTCTGGGGTGCTTTCCAGCGTAAATCACCGATGGGGGCTTTGGCAAATGGGATACCTAGAAACTTATTAATTTTTGTCTCGGGATTTGCAATACCTGCAATTTGACCTGATTTGGTTTGAATGATAGGGCTTTGTGCAAGGCTTTTGAACGTGATTAAAATAGCCAAGCAAGTGATAAAGAATTTCATAGGTATAGACATTTACATTGTAATGATACGGGAAATTCTAGGTTTGGCCAATGGGTCTTGCATGGATTCTGGTATTAATTTCCGTACTTGTTGGCCTAAACCCCAACACCATGGCCAAAGGCATGAATTCTAAGAAGGCGGAGAAGAAGGAACCCGCGAAGACTCCGAAGGAGAAGAAAGAAGAAAAAAGAGAAAAAAAGAAAGCAGGCTATCAATAGATGGCCTGTTTTTTTTTGATTAAGCACCCATTTTCCCAATAGCGCAACTCACATAGGATTTTGCTTCTTTGAAAAGCGTATTATTCCCTTTTTCGGGATAGCCCATGCCATCTAATTTTTTGATAATGGCCTTACGGTTTAAGTGATCTCCCTCAATCGTAATTTTTTCATCGTCTAATACGATATCTACCAGCTTAACTCCCGCTAATTCGAGAATTCCTTTTTTGATGCTTGTCATGCATCCACCACATTTGATGTTTTCAACAAATACTTCGAGCTTTTTCATATGGCATATTTTTTCTGCAAGGTAGCGAGAGAATGGAGGAAGAATCGTGACTAGAATCATCTATGACTATGTATGCCATGATATTTGACTTATTTATTTAAATTTAAGAATTCAACAGTTTTAGATTAATAATGAATAAACGCCAATTCCTTAAATCATCTCTTGGCTTAAGCCTCACACCGTCGTTGGCTGAGCTATTGCGCCAACCGGCTACTGCGGACGATGAGGAATTTTGGGCACAGGTTCGAAAAGCTTATCGCGTCAAACCCGATTACATCAATCTTGAAAACGGATATTACAATATCCTACCTGAGGAAATACTTGAAAAGCATCTCCAACATATTCGCGATGTAAACTACCATGGGGCATATTACATGCGCACCAAGCAGTTTGACGACCGCAAGGCAATGAGCAAACTTGTAGCTGATATCATAAATTGTTCTCCTGATGACCTAATTTTAACGCGAAATACCACTGAATCCTTGGACATGATTATCGGTGGATATCCTTGGAAAGCAGGGGATGAAGCAGTTTTTGCCATTCAGGATTATGGAGCTATGCAAGACATGTTTGAGCAGGTTTCACGTAGGTATGGAGTGGTGCTGAAAAAACTTTCCCTTCCCTTGCACCCAGCGAATGATGAGGAAATCGTTAACCTATACGCGTCCGCCATCACGCCTCAAACCAAATTACTTATGGTCTGTCATATGGTCAATGTAACAGGTCAAATCCTCCCCATCCAGCAGATTTGTGATATGGCCCATGCCAAAGGAGTCGAAGTCATGGTGGATGGCGCGCATGCCGTGGCACATATTGAATTTAATCTCACAGAATTACATTGTGATTACTATGGAGCCAGTTTGCACAAATGGTTAGCTGTTCCACTAGGCGTGGGGATGCTTTATGTCAAACCTGAACACGTATCCAAAATATGGCCTGTTTTTGCGGAAAATGAGGCTGCCGCTAAAGGAATCGAACGTTTAAATCACCTCGGCACAAATCCTGTTCACACCCATTTGGCGATTCAAGACGCGGTCCATTTTTATCGCCAAATAGGCCCTGCTCGAAAGGAAGCGCGTTTGCGGTACCTCCAACAATACTGGACATCGCAAGTGCGAAACATTTCTGGAATTAATGTGAATACCCCAGCAGATCCAAAGCGCCATGGTGCAATCGCGAATGTAGGACTTAGTCGAATAAAACCCGCTGAATTGGCTAAAAGGCTCCTAGATGAGTATAAAATTTATACCGTAGCCATCGATAGCAATGATGTACATGGATGTCGAATAACCCCCAATGTCTTTACGAGTACCCAGGATTTAGATCAATTAGTTCGCGCATTAAAGGAATTAGCCTAAAAAAGGCAGCCCGTTCGAGCTGCCTTACTTTTTTATTTCCCTTTTTTCTGTGCTGCCAGCCACTCCATAATGGTTACCGGTTTTCCATTTACTCGTACAAGTGAACCATCTAAATCTGTTCGAGGCAGGTTTTCGTGTAAATAAACCCAGGACCAGTGGCCATTGTATTGAAAGCCCTTACCGCCGTAGAAATTCGTGATGTCATTTACCTGGTCATAATATGTAAAATGTACATTTTTCGCTCCAGCTGCACGTAATCGATCGAATACGGGTTCAACGGTCAATTTAGGAATAGTCGTCATGTCATCTTTGGAATGTACAAACCAAATAGGGACTTGTTTGATTTTTTGAATATCCGCATCTGCAATGTATTCCGAGCGGTAAGCCAAGGCACTGATGTACCCCGCTGCAAAATAATCAGGGTACAAAAGGATTAATTTCAAAGCCATGTAACCACCATTTGAACAACCACCTACATAAATGCGGTTGGCATCAATTTTCGGATTGGCTTTGACATAATCCTTAATTAAGGCCATCAAACCTTCGTTATAGATATCGTTGTCTTTACCCTGGGTTCCGACACCTTTTTCATTGTGCATCCAAGCCCCCGGGCATTGAGGTGATAAAACATAGGCACCATCAAAAATTGCTTGAATTCCTTCAGATGCATAATTTGCGGCCTTATTACCAAGCAATGGAATCGTGGGGTCAGATCCACCTTCACCACCCCCATGCAACCAAATCACCAAAGGAGATTTTTCTTTCGTTGTTTTGGGTGTGAAAGACGCATAGGACATCGTTAATTTTTCGTTGTAGGTAAATCTTCCAGTCAAATCATATTGATCCACCAATGGCATGATTTTACCAGTAGGCGTATCCCAAATTTGCTGGCTTTTTGTATGCAATACGGTCATCGCATAATCCACCCAAACATTGCCTTTCCCGCGCTGATATTGAAAGGGAGAGGTGATGGGAGAGGTAGGACTTACCGCTAAAACGAGTGTAATATTTTTGCCTGTTTTTATCCGATTCCCTTGTTCGTCAGATACATAGGCTGTTACGATATCGCGTTTATTTTGTTCGTCGGCAATGGGACCAGAAGCGGATTTCCGACTAGCAAAAACCTGGTATTCCGATGCACTAACCTTTGAAGTTGTATCGGATAGTTGGATTATGACTTTGTTTACGCCTGCACCCCAGTCAAATCCTTCAACGACAATTTTGTAGGTACCTGTAGGTTTGCTCCAAGCGCTAAGAGTAAGTAGGAGCAGTAAGCTCAAAAAGAATGACTTTTTCATTTTGTTTGGTTTTTTAGGTTATTCCATCAAATAAAGGGATTATTTAGCAGATTCCTATCCTTGAGAATATGTTCAGTAAATAAATGATTTAAACTTTTTACAGACTTTTCGTTGGAATTACCAGCGTCACGATGGAGGAGGCGGGACACGTAAAATGCCCATTTTGGGCTATTTGATAGGTTAAATTATGCTTTTCAGATGTCGTATAAGTTTTGAAAACAGGGTGATCCATTAAGGAAAGTTCAAACGATTTTCCCGAATTAATCAGGACAAAAACAAGCGCATCTTTGTCCTTAAATCCAGTGATCAAACAGTCAGGCTGCTCCAAGCTTACCTCGAAGCGCTGCATTCCTGGACGCACAAAGCGCGCATAATTCCCCAAGGCCCAAAGGGTTTTTGAATCATATAGGTCAGCATCAAATGCATTGCCATCATTTTCCCCTTTATTAGTTCCATTGAAGGTATAAATCAATCCATCTTTGTAGTCATTTGCGCTGACGGCCAGCCACCAGCTCCAGGATGTCGCGTTAGCGTCCTGAAGATCTGCATGAATTACCTTGGCTACATACAGGGCTGTTTTCATGCCTAGATCTACGCCGCTGCCGCTTATCTCACCCGCATTGTCGCCTAAAATGCAATACTCAGATTGCCAATAATCCAAGTTCGCTTCGCGTACTTTTTTGCCTAATTCTTTTCGGGTCTCTTTGAGTTTGCTCGCGGGTGATGTTGTAAAATAGCTGTGGCCACTGATGATCTTAGCGACGGGAGCTAAATCACCTAGGTAATCTGGTGATTGCGCATGGAAGAAATGAGCAATCTGACCGTCTTGGTTGGGCCGATTGCTTTTCGAGTCATACAAATAATTGAGCTGGCCTGCTTCTGGAATTACGATTCGCGTTTGCGTTTGTGTTTCCTGAAATTTAGTTGCCAGCTTCCGCGTTGCCCAAGCCAAATCAGCGTTTTTAATGGGCGTACCTTCTTGGGACGCCATTCCGGATTTATTAGGTCCCCAGTCCCATTGCGGTTCATTGAATGGACTTAGGTAGGTGAATTTAAAATGATTGGAAACAGTTGCGATGAAATTCGACCATGCATCTATTTTTTCGGTGTTGAAGTTCCAATCACCTAATTTTCCGCTTCCTATCGCCAGCCCATTGCGCGTCATTTGGACGGGGGAAGAATTTAAGAAGCCTAACGTATAGGGAACACCGTATTTTTTTGCTGCATCCAAGAAAAATTGTTGGCCTTTTTGTTTATCCCAATCATAGCCTTTGTCTGTTAGAAAACTTTCTGCACGTCGCCAGGCCGACTTGATTTTGCTTTGCTCACCTTGTTCCGTAGAACCAGCGCCAATGTTAAATCGCCAAAGAGATAAGCCGCTTCCTTTGGGAGTACCTATGGCGTCTACCTCCCGGCTAAATAGCCATTCTGCAATTTGATTTTTTTTATTTTCAGGGTAGTTTTTACCGATGATGGCTAGGGACCAACAGTCCGACGCACCGAAACTGTGTATGGTCTGAAAAGTCTTTTGTGCGTTATAGTTGATTTGTTGGCCCTGCACCCCCAAACCCACGAATACCAAGAATACCCAACCGAAATTTCTCATTTAAATCGAGCTGCGTCTATCACCAAACATAAACCGGCTTGAAACACAACCAGTGCACCGGTTCCATACCAGAACCAGTCGCCGCCTTGAAGTTTGGTCATTCCGGCATCTATGGCCAAGGATAAGCCACTGCCAGTTAGAATAAGTCCGCTCGTAGCTTGGAGGACCCAACGGGTCGTAGATTTATTATTCATCAGTTTAAGAGGTTAGAATAAATTGGTTTTCGGGTATACGTATCGTCAAACAAAAGTGGATACTCCTTCGGTCTTTTGAAATAGCCACGTAACCACGAGTCGCGATCGCTCACATTCCAGAACGTAATGCCGTATTGTTGGTGTTTAGGCAGGTTTTGATATGACTTAAAAACAAGCTCAAATTTTTCTTGCTGCGCCTTTATGGCCGTTTCATCGTAGACAAATGTGGAATCATTTTTTGGATTCACAGCGATGTCTAATTCAGAAAAATGAATAGCTAATCCGGTCGCTTTGGATTGGTTAATCACGGACAGAATTTCCTCATTTTTAGCGTTGATATTGATGTGCATTTGTAGCCCAAGCCCATGGATAGGGATATTTCGCGCTTGCAAGTCTTTGACTAGATTCAAAATGGCTTGCATTTTCTTCGGCTTGCCATCTTGGCCATAATCATTGTAAAATAGGATGGCATTTGGATCAGCCTCATGTGCCCACTGGAAACTTTTAGCGATGTAATCAGGGATATTTTTTGACCAAATCGAGGGTCTCAAAGTACCATCATCCAAGAATGATTCATTGACTACATCCCAGCCAGCCACCTGGCCTTTATAATGTTTGGCAACGGTTTGGATATGGTTTTTTAACATATTCTCCCAGGCTTGGGTATCGCCTGAAAATTCATTCATCCATTTCGGTACCTGATTATGCCAAACCAAGGTATGTCCATGGACACGTTTTTGTGTGGATTGTGCGAATTCCACGATTTCATCCCCTCGGCTAAAATCAAAGCGATTGGCTTCGGGATGGACCAACATCATTTTCATGTGATTTTCAGCCGTAACACTTGTGAATTCGGAAGTGGCAACCTTATGGTAGGCTTCGTTTTCAGCTAATAATCGGGGATTTAAAGAGGCCCCAATAGGGAATTTGTAGCGATCTTTCAAGAAGGGGCCTTGCCCATGTGCTACCATAGGAGCAGCAAGTAAGAGGCAAAAAAGGAGTGATTTCATGTGCTAGAGGTTTCTGCAAGATAAAAATAAATGCCAAAAAATTGGATAGTACTTGTCGGCATGGGGGCATTTGTTTAAGTCTTTTTTTTCTATTAACTCGCTAAGGATTAGTTGATTTTCAACTTTTTCCTGGAAGCTATAAACCTATATAACATGAAGTTTTTTCACCAATTGGTAATCTCCTTGGCTTTATTGATCTCTATTTCAATACAAGCGCAATCTCCCAAAGTCCTTGTAGTCACGGCTCATCCGGATGATGAAACCGGATTTTCAGTGACCATGTTTAAAATCACGCATGAGTTAAAGGGTATCGTAGACATGGCTGTCATGACCGATGGCGGTGGAGGATTTGCGGATTCGCAATTGGGAGCTATGTATTACAACTTGAATTTGACTGACTCTGTCGTGGCCAGGACCCATTTACCCATGCTGCGTAAACAAGAAATTTTGAATGCGGGCAAAATCATGGGGGTGCGAAATATCTACTTTATGGAGCAACCGGACGATTGGTACACCACGGATCCGAAGCCCTATATTTCAGGAAAAAATTGGGATATTCCCTATGTCGAGCGGCGTATGGATCGTTTACTTGCCGACAGGGAGTATGATTTTGTGATAACGATGTTGCCCCATGCAGGCCAGCATGGTCACCACAAGACTTCCGTATTAATGGCATTGCGGGCAGTTCAACGGTATAAGGGTGCAAATAAGCCTATTATCATCGCCGGGAGTCCAATGTCGGCCACAAGTAAACCAATGGAATTTACTCAATTAGAGGGCTATCCAGAGACAAGAATAAATCCAAATACGCCTACCGTTACGTTGAATCGCGCCTTTCGGTTTAAAGAAAATGATAAAGTAAGCTACAAGATTGTTGCTGACTGGGTGATAAGCGAATACAAATCACAAGGGGCGATTCAGGAAAATGGAATTCATAAGACTGACTTGGAGGTCTATCGCTATTATGATATAAATGATCCCAAGGGGATTGTGAAAGTCCAAAAATTATTTGAGGCATTGGCAAAAAGTGGGTTTGCTGCACCCTAAGTTTTCTAGCTAAATTTTATTTTTTTGCCTAAATTTCTTCAAAAGCTTATTACATTTTTTGTTACCTATGTTTGATTTTATTCCCTACCTGTCTTTTTTGACCAGTGGCATTGGGTTGTTTTTCATCTGTTATTTATTGGCTCGTTACGGTCGTTCTACCCATATTTACGGACTTATATACATTATTTTTTCACTCGTTTTTTTGGAGTTTTATATTTATGCATTGACATCTAAGCATATTTATAAAATGCTTTTTTTACTTCGAACGCCGAATGTCATCCGCGCCTTCTTGCCGATCGTCTTATTCTTGTATGTTCGCAATATGTTAAATCCTACCATGCAAACGCGGGGTTCAGATTGGCTTCACTTTGTATTTCCTGTTCTGGTATTTGTAGGTGTTTTGCCCGATTTATTATTAGATAGCTCATCCAAAAAAGCAATTTTGGATGCATATTATGTCCAGAATAATTCATTTATAAACACACCTTCCGGATGGATACCAGCTGGATTTGTACAGCCTGTTTCGATTTTAGTCGGCGTTGCGTATGGATTTATATCTGTTGGATATATTTTTGTTACGCAAGAGAAATTTGGTAAGGAATATGCCTATATCAATAGGCAATCATTGATTTGGCTGAATTTATTAGCAGGTGCTGTTACTATTTATTTTCTGCTTCAATTGTACCAGTACGTTAATTTATTTATTAACAATTCCTTTGACCCACCTTCACAATTAATTAAATGTATCTTATCAATTATCTTGTTTGGTTATTTTATTACAACACCTAATGTGCAGGAAAACATTGATGGGTGCATATTGCCGAAAGAGAAAGTAACCCCGTCCGTCTTGGAGGTCGCACCTCAATTGTTGGCAGAATATCAAACGGATGAAATAGCACTGAAATTGGATCAACAAATAAAAAATTCCAAGGCTTTTTTAGATGCTTCACTCGATTTAAGTTCGTTGGCAAAATTGACTGACTTAAACGCGGCAAAATTATCTAAACTAATAAAAACGTATTACGGAATTTCTTTTGTGGAATTTATCAATCGCTTGCGGATACATCATTTCCTGGAGCAGCGCCAAGCGTTTGACCAATACACCTTAGAAACGTATATCTACCAGAGTGGCTTTTCGAATCGTTCTACGTTCTATGCGGCATTTAAAAAATACATGGGGGTGAATCCCAGTTTTTATTTAAAAGAAATTAAAGGAGTGGGTTGATTCCCACTCCTTTAAAATGTTTTTATTCACCAAAGGTGCCTACTGTATATTTCATTAATGCATTTTGTGTCATGGAACGTAAGCCATCCATTTTTTTGAGTAATTGGTCTGGAGTTAAGTTCATGCGTTTTTTAGCTGAATCGATTGTAGTTCCAATCGGAGCATCAATATGCGCATAATCCTTGTATGAGGTAAACGCGGTGAATTGACCCTTCGAATCATCTGCTAAAGGAGCAACTGTTTGCCAAAAACTCCACTCTTGAATTTCACCAGCAGCGATTCGGTCCAAATGAATATTTTTCATTTGTTTTTCAAATTCTACATAATTGAAATAGTTAGGAAGACTCGTTTTAAATACTTCCATCGAGAGAATCGAATTCAAATCATTTGCACTCGGTGTTCCATCTATTTTTTTCGATGTATTCGAGTAACTAATCGTCTGAATTTTGGCTGTTTCTTCGACAATATTTGCAAAGCTTAGGTCTTTGGCAACTAACGCCGTGTACTTATCCATGGGATAAACCGAAATTGTATTCAGGTCGCTAGAGAAGTTGACCGACATATAATCGAAATCAATGCTCGGAGTTTTGTGTCCATTGACAATCGTGTAAACTCCCCAATTTGTAATCAACCCAGCTTCTTTGCGGATTTTCTGAATTGTTTTCCATTTATTTTCCATGGCCATCGCCTCATCAATGGTATGTCCTGGCTTTAATTTGTGAAATGCGACTAAAGCGTATACAGGTTTGGTTTGGGCATGAACAAATAAGGTAACTAATGTGACCAAAATGAGTGTGAGGGTAAGCGATTTTTTCATGATTTAATCAGTTTAAGAGGTTTTAAATAATGTTTAAAATTCAATCTTTACAGACATCGAATGAAACATTTGGAATGTTTTCTTGTCCAAAAGACCTCCTAAATTTGTCCAGAAAATTATACTTACCGTTTGAAGCACCGTTAAGTTTGTTCCCTTTTCGGCTTTTGGAACATTTTTAAATTCATCAATTCATATTAACCAACTCCAGATAGCTAGGTTCGTTAAACATTTTTTAACTAAATTTTATTAGCCATGAAAAAACTATGTATGATGATTACTATTGCTGCAGCTATGCTTGCATGCGGTCCAAAAGCAGAGACAGGTAAAGTAGCAGATACTGCATCCGATGCCTTAGGTGGAACGATGACAAGTTTGGATGACAAATCCAAAGCAATCGAAGCCCAATTGAAAGCTTATGCAGAACAAGATACCACCTGGTCGGGGGATGCATTTGCGGATAACATTCAAGTATATTATCCAAGTGATACACTCGTAGACATCAAAGATAAAAAAGCATTTTTGGCAGATTTTAAAGGGCAATACAAAAATTGGAAAAATGTCAAATTTGATCGCCTTCGTGTGATAACATTGAAGTTAAATAATGGAGAAATATGGACTAATATTTGGGGTGTGATGTTGGCAAAAGGTAATTTCACCGGGAAAGATATTTTGATTCCGTTGCATCGTGCGATGTTGTGGCAAAATGACAAGGTTGTTCGTGACATCCATTTGTATGACACCAAATTGATTATGGAGGAGTTAGCCGCCAGAGCAGCTGCTGAGAAATAGGTAGTTTGATTTTCAATAAACTAGGGGGGAAGACAAGTGTCTTTCCCCTTTTTTGTGACATTTTTGGACAAGGTTAATGAAAATCGAGACAAACTTCTACGCTCACCATGGGGTTGATTTAGGTACTTAAATAGAACTTGGGGCTTCATTGTTTCATTTAAATTTTACCTCGTATGAAAAAAATTACACTCAGTTTACTGACATTGTTGTGCGCGTTTCAGCTTACTGCACAATCAACCGAAAAGACCTATTTCCTGATGAATGAAAGTAGGGTAGTAGACACAGACATTTACAAGAAAAACTATCCTGCTATTCGTAACTGGTGGGTGGCCGCGACCAAAGGTTTTACCTATAATTTTGCAGCACATACCTCCGAGTCGGGTCGAACCTACAGCATGGTCTTTGTCAAAGGAGATGAAAATTTGGGTAAGTATATTAGCTTACGTTCAAGTTTATCTGAGAGAGCTTCCTCGGATTTAAAGAGTATTACTGCCGAGAATACTGCGAATCGCTCTCAAGCCATCCAGCGTTCTGTTTGGGTACAGGCGACAAATATTTCAGTCATGGTTCCTGATTTTAAAGTGGAGAACTATGATTTTCGCAAGGTTGTACTCTTTACGGTTCCATTCGATAAAATGGCTGAATACGACAAATTAATCGAGCAAGCGATCGCAGAAGATAAGGCCAATGGTATTTCGTACAATTACATCATGTACAAAGCGGTGGATGGTTATCCAAATAATACATACATGATGATTCTTCCGGATAAATCACGTTTGGATTACTATACACACCAAGAAGAGCGCAATGCTAAACGTAAGGGACAAACGAAATTAGCCGAGTTAAATAAGAAGGCAAGTCAATTACGTACCACGATTCGGATGGATCACTTGAGCAGAGTTGCTGGTCAATAGGATTAATTAATCTAAAAGATATAGTAATAAATTGCTTTTCGTTTAAAAGCGCTACTTAATTTTAGTTTAAAAACTTTATGGGGTGCTTGGTCATGTAAATGATACCAAGCACCCTATTTTTTTCAACATGACCTTATTGTAACAAATTTGATTCGTCGAATTTTTCAATTTGATTTTCCATTTTGCTTTTTTACGGCACAACGAATTCGTGATCTTGGTGGTATGAGAAAACCTATTTGATAGTCAGATTATCAACTACTTAATAATTTGAATTTCTGTATTTCCGGTCAGGTTTTTGCCACATTTTTTTTACCTTTAAAACTTACCCGAATCAACACGATGAAAAAATTTACCTTACTACTCCTATTCGTATCCCACATCTTTTTTGGCCAGGTTCCTAGTCCTAAATCCCATTTTGGATTTTCGATCGGAGATAATTATCACCTAGCTACATTTTCACAAACTGAAGCCTACCTTCAGAAAGTGGCCAAAGCATCTCCCCGTGTCAAATTACAATCCATCGGGAAGACAGAAGAAGGCCGAAATCAATACATGGTCATCGTGTCTGACCCGAAAAACATTAAGAATTTAGCCAAATACAAAGCTATTTCCCAGCGTCTTGCGCGTGCCGAAGGACTGAGCGAATCCGAAGCGAAAGCGCTAGCCAAAGAAGGGAAAGCCGTTGTTTGGATCGATGGAGGATTGCATGCCACTGAAACAGTAGGTATTCACCAGTGGATTGAATCCATTTATCAGTTTACGACGCGCACCGACGAGGAGACTAAGCGAATTCTGGAAAACACCATTATCCTCTTTGTGCACGCAAATCCAGATGGACAGGAGTTGGTTTCCAACTGGTACATGCGCAAAGCAGATACGCTGAAACGCTCCACGGAATTCCTGCCGAGACTGTATGAAAAATACATCGGTCATGATAATAACCGTGATTTTTACATGATGAATATGAGCGAGTCGGCGAATATGTCGCGCCAACAATACATCGAGTGGATGCCACAAATTCTCTATAATCATCATCAAACAGGTCCGGAGGGCACGGTTGTTGCTGGCCCGCCTTATCGGGATCCTTTTAATTATGTATATGATCCATTGTTGGTCACGGGAATTGATGCCTTAGGCGCTGCCATGAGTTCTCGTTTAAATGCGGAAGACAAACCAGGGTATACCATGAAGTCGGGATCTGTATATTCAACTTGGTGGAATGGTGGTCTTCGTACGACGGCTTATTACCACAACATCATCGGTCTTTTGACGGAGATTATTGGCGATCCCACACCGAGAACAATTCCATTGGTTCCTAATCGCCTAATCCCTAATTCTGCTACGCCTTTCCCGATCACACCGCGTAAATGGTTTTTCAAAAACTCCATCGATTACTCACTTTCTTTGAATTACGCCGTGCTGAATTATGCCACACGCTACCGCGAAGAGGTATTAATGAATATCTACAAAATGGGTCGCAAATCCATTGAGCTTGGATCACAAGATTATTGGACATTATCGCCCAACAAAGTGGAGAAGTTGACTAGCATAGCAGGAAACAATCTCAGGTCAAAAAGCGACAGTTTATTTAGTGTCGTCTATAAAAATCCAGCTACGCGTGATGCGCGTGCCTACATTATCACTGCTGATCAATCTACCACGCGTTTTGCATTTGTCAATATTCTTTTAAAAAGTGGAATTCGCGTTGAGAAAGCGACAAAAGCTTTTGAATTCAATGGTAAACAATATCCAGCAGGTTCTTTCGTGGTTCAAACTAATCAAGCCTTTCGTCCACACGTGATCGACATGTTTGAGCCACAAGATCATCCCAATGATTTCCAATATCCGGGAGGTCCTCCAGTTCGCCCGTATGATTCTGCAGGTTGGACACCAGCCTTTACCATGGGCATTCAGTTTGATCGGATTTTGACCGACTTACAAGCGCCATTGGAAACGATTCCATATGGCCAACTGCAAGTGGGAACGCCTGCGTTTGAACCAGCTAATTATTATGCCTTTCCTACCTCAGATAATGCCTCATTTACGTTGTTAAATGACTTATTAAAAGCAGGTGTTGAAGTTACCAAGACTAAGGATGCTTTTTGGGTAAGACATAGTTCGGCGGCTTCAGCTATACTTGCCAAGGCTACGGTGAAGATTACGCCTTTGGCAAATCTGCCGAAACAAGATTCGAAAAAGCTAGGAGCGAAGCGCATCGGACTTTGGGATGTGTATGGTGGATCGATGCCGTCTGGATGGTTGCGGTGGATATTAGAGCAACATCATTTTGATTTCAAATTGGTCTTTGCCAAAGAAATCGATAAAGGAAACTTGAGATCTAAATTTGATGCACTCATCTTCGTGAGTAGGGCCATTCCTAGTTTAAGAGCTGAAGCACCGAACGAGTATACAAGTAGAGAACCTGTGGAGGCTGATATTCCTGCTGAATACCAAGAAACATTGGGCAAAATCACGGCGGCAAAATCGATTCCATCGTTGCGCGCGTTCTTAGAAGAGGGTGGTGATATCATTACGATTGGGTCAAGTGCGAATCTGGCCTACCACTTAAATCTGCCGGTTAAAAATGCTTTGGTTGAAGTGGTCGCTGGAAAAGAACGTGACTTGCCTGGTGAGAAATTTTATATCCCAGGCAGCGTGATGCAAGTTGCGGTGGATGATGCCGTCGAGGCCAACTGGGGTATGACACCCAAAGCAGACGTTTATTTCAGTGCGAGTCCCGTATTTAACTTATCTGCTGAGGCAATTGCACATGGCAACTTGATTCCATTGGCGTGGTATGCATCTGATAAAACCTTACGTAGCGGTTGGGCCTTCGGTCAGACCTATTTAAAGGATGGGATTGCTGCTTTTCAAGCCAAAGTAGGAAAAGGAAACTTATTCGTGTACGGTCCTGAGGTAACTTTCAGAGCACAAACGCACCATACGTTTAAGATGGTATTTAATCAATTGTTTGAATCTAAATAGCAGAGCAATTTTAGAAGTAAAGAACAAAAGTAAAAGCGAGGTCTAAATGTCCATTCTATGAAAAAACTTATTCTACTTTTTCTCTTGATCAGTTCTGCCACTCAAGCTCAATTCGCAGATAAAATCAAGTCGATGAAAGCCCACACCGGCTATTTTAATTTCTATTATGATGAGTCGAATGATAAAATATATTTAGAAGTTAATAAGCTAAACGATGAATTTTTGTACGCCTATTCGCTCGCACAAGGTGTTGGTAATAATGACTTGGGATTAGATCGTGGCCAATTGGGCAATGAGCAAGTGGTATTTTTTGAGAAACAAGGAAATAAGCTTTTTCTCGTGCAACCGAATACGCGCTACCGTGCAAATACGACAAATGCGTTGGAGAAACTTTCGGTCCAACAAGCCTTTGCGAAATCGGTATTGTTTGGATTTAAAATCGAGCATAGCCAGAATGGGTCCTATTTTATCGATTTTACAGATTTTCTCATGCAGGATGCACATGGCGTCCTAAAGCGTTTAGCACAAGCCAAACAAGGTACGTACAGTTTGGATAAGTCCAAAAGCTCTCTTGCCTTGGATCGTTCTAAATCATTTCCTAAAAACACGGAATTCGAAGCCCGTTTAACTTTTGCTGGAAATGGCACTGGAGCGGAAATTCGCTCTGTCGCACCCAATGCTGATTATGTCACAGTGGTAGAACATCATTCATTTATTGAATTGCCGGACGCTGCGTATGAGCCCCGCCTTTTTGATCCACGTTCCGGAGCAAATGCTATTACCTTTCAAGATTACGCTTCACCCGTGCATGAGGTCATTGAAAAAAAGTGGATAACCCGACATCGTTTAGCGAAGAAGGATCCATCCGCTGCCGTAAGTGAAGCTGTAAAACCCATCATTTATTACTTAGATAATGGTACTCCAGAACCCATTCGCTCCGCACTGATGGAGGGTGGTCGCTGGTGGAATCAGGCTTTTGAAGCCATTGGCTACAAGGATGCTTTTCAGGTCAAGCTATTGCCCGAGGATGCTGATCCCATGGACGTACGATATCATGTGATTCAATGGGTGCACCGGTCGACACGTGGCTGGAGCTATGGCGCCAGCATTGCTGACCCGCGAACAGGCGAAATTATGAAAGGCCATGTAAGTTTGGGCAGTCTACGGATCCGACAAGATTTTCTAATAGCCCAAGCCTTAATGCATGCTCCATTTGCGGCAAATGGCACGAATAATGCCCCCATGTTAGCGATGGCATTAGCGCGAATCCGTCAACTTGCAGCCCACGAAATTGGCCATACCCTCGGGTTTGCTCATAATTATGCTGCCAGTGCACGTGCAAATACCAGTGTCATGGATTATCCCCATCCACATGTTGAATTCAAAGGAGATCAAATGGATTTCAGTCAGGCATATGATACGAAAATAGGGGAGTGGGATAAAGTATCCGTGGATTATGCCTATGGGAATCACAAAACAAAAGAAGAACTAAATCAAGTTCTAGACAAAGCCTACGAAAAAGGCCTTCGTTTTATTACCGACGCAGATGCGCGTAATCCAGGCGGCGCACACATTTACGCGCATTTATGGGACAACGGAACAACGATTACAGATGAATTGAAACGTATTTTGGCCGTTCGCCAAAAAGCAATTGCTAATTTTTCAGTCAATAACATACGTCCAAACGAAGCCTATTCGCATTTGGAAGATGTATTTGTTCCACTTTATTTTTTACACCGCTATCAGACAGAAGCCGTTGCCAAAATTATCGGTGGTTCAGAATACAATTATGCGGTTCGCGGAGGGAAAGAGCTTGTTTTTTCGCCTGCTCCTCTTGCTCTGCAGCTAGACGCTTTGCATACCATCACTTCTACATTAGATGCACAAAACTTAGCAATCCCGAAAGACAAACTCGCACTCTTTCCTCCTCGGGCATTTAATTATGACCGCACACGCGAATCATTTAAAGGAAAAACGGGCATCACGTTTGATCCCATGGGTGCGGTGGAGGCAGCTGCTGATTTCACGCTAGACTTTTTAGTGCATCCAGATCGCTTAAGTAGGCTAGTTGGCAATAAAGCGGTAGATCCCAAACAGCTAGGTCTCACAGAAACACTTAATTGGCTAACGCAAGCAACCATTTACAAGTCACATTCAGATTCTTACCTGCAGGCGACGCAAGAAACGATTAATTTCAAAGTTGTTTCCTCTTTATTGAACGTGCTGAATGCGCCTTCAATCGCTCCTCTAGCCGCGGCTGAGGTTCAGGCTTGTGTCCAAAAAATTCGTACTTTTTATGCTAAGAGTCCGAACACTATGGCCAATTATATCGTTCAAACGATCGATCAATTTAAAGCGAATCCGAATGATTGGAAACCCATGCAAACACCTGCTATTCCCGATGGCGCGCCCATTGGCATGGATTGCATGGATTAATATTTGAAAAAAGAATACGATGACTAAAGTGTGTGTAATTGGCGCTGGCCCATCCGGCATAACAGCCTTAAAGAACCTTATCGATCAGGGATTAGATGCAGTTTGTTATGATTTCAATACAGACGTAGGAGGTAACTGGATTTACAACGAAAATGTAAGTCATTCAAGTGTTTTTGAAACAACGCACATCATTAGTTCCAAAACACTCTCGCAATATGCGGACTTTACGTTCGATGAGTTTGAAAAGGGACTTCCTGATTATCCTTCTCATGATCAGTTAAGGCGATATTTTCAGGCCTATGCCGCTAAATTTAAATTGTATCCTTACATCAAGTTTGAAACGCTTGTTATTTCTTGTGAGCTAAATGAATCAAACCAATGGGTCGTACAAACAAGTAAAGGCGGGCAAACAACGACGGAGGTCTTTTCACATTTAGTGGTTTGCAATGGCCATCATTGGAAACCACGGATGCCACACTATCCAGGAAATTTCACGGGTAAATTGATGCATTCACACGAATTTAAAAATTCGACTCCATTTAAAGGCCAGCGCATCTTAGTGATTGGCGGTGGAAACTCTGCCTGCGACGTGGCGGTTGAAACAAGTCGGGTCAGTACCAAAACTACAATCAGTTGGCGCAGAGGTTACCGCATCGTACCTAAATTCCTATTTGGTAAACCAAGTGATGTGGTCGCCTCCCGCATGGCTTTTTTACCTACCCGGCTGAAGTTTTTCTTCTCAGAATTAACCGTGAAGATATTTTCAGGTTCCAATAAAAATTATGGATTACAAGAGCCAGAACATGCGATTACAGGTACACATCCTACCATCAATGAAGAGCTTTTATACAAAGTAAGGCATGGTAAAGTATTTCCTAAAGGGGATATTGAACGATTTGAAGGCCAACAAGTAATTTTTAAAGATGGATCTGTTGAGGAGTTTGATACCATAATTGCATGCACGGGATATATATTAGCTCATCCATTTTTCAAAGAGGACTTTTTGAATTACAGTGAAGGAGATGTTCCTTTATACCTTAAAATGCTTCATGAAAAATACGATAACCTATTTTTTGTGGGCATGTTTCAGCCCTTGGGGTGCATTTGGCCAGCGGCCGAATTACAAAGTAAAATTGCCGCCAGAGCGATTAAAGGTATGTGGAAACGTCCCGAAAATATAGTTGACTTATGCCACCGCGAGGTCACACATCCACACTTAAATCAAATAAAAACACCGCGCCACACCATTACGGTCGACTTTCATTTATTTACCAATGAATTGAAAAAACACTTGCCTGCAAATTATGTCAGTAAGTCACCTGTGCTGTAATGAAGGAAACAATCGTTTTTGTGCATGGAATGAGTCATGGTGCCTGGTGCTGGGAAGAATCATTTATTCCCTATTTTGAAAAGATAGGTTATAAATGTGTAGCCTTGAACCTTCCGGGCCATGAAAAACCAGGAAGTGCCAAACCGATTCATCATTCTTTATCTGATTATGTGAACGCGCTTGCAGCTGTAGTTGATACACTACCAGAAGATCCCATCATCATAGGTCATTCGATGGGTGGCATGATCTTGCAGCGATATCTTAGCAAAGGAAGATGTAAAAAGGCGATATTAATGTCTTCTGTTCCACCTGCAGGTGTGCTTCTGCCGAGTCTACGTATATTAAGTCAATACCCGGGGGCATTCAAATTTTTGTTCCAGGCTGATTTATTGGGTGTTTTCAGGCAATACCCCCACTTAATGTTTGGGGCAATGGAGGGGTCTGAGCATTATGCGAAATTGATGTGTGCTGAGTCTTTTTGGGCCTATTTGCACTTACTTATTCCCATCGGAAAGATTAAAAAACATATGCCTATATTGGTCATGGGTGGCACTGCCGACGAACTAATTTCTGTGCGCGAATTTGAACAAACTGCAAGTCGATATGGCGCAGAACTGATACTTTTTGAGGGGGGATCCCATGATTTGATGTTGGAACGAAGTGCTCAAACATACGTAGACGCAATTCATTCCTGGATCACTAGCCAATCAGCATAAAAAAAACCACCCCGTTTGAGGTGGTTTTTACATGAAAAAAATCCGGTTAAAAATAACTTGTTTTTCCGGGTACCGCGACTGAATACAATCCATTTGCATCAGGTTTAGAAGGCATATCTGCATCCCAAGCGAAGCGAGAAGGAGCGATATTAATGCCGGAGTTGATCGCCTTATCCCATTCGATTACCTGGCCAGAGTAGGTTGCCATCCGACCTAAAATAGATGTCATCGTTGAATATGCCCCATTTTCCGCATCTGCAAATTTGTATTCGCCAGCGGCTACGGTTGCCCACAATTCATCATGCTCGGTTTGATATGGATTGTTTTCTTTTGTTTTTTTATCAAAAGCATACTGTACATTTCCCTTGGTATCGAAGATTTTAGCCGCATCAAACTGTACTTTACCTTTGGTTCCTATGACAAGCTCATCCACTTTGGCCCAGGTTCCAGGGATGTGCCGACATTGACTATTTAGGATTGTTCCATCAGCATATTCAAATTCAACGATGTGGTGATCGAAAATTTCGCCGTAATCTTTGCCTTTCCGTACTTCACGTCCACCTGTTCCGCGTGCGCGAACAGGATAGCCATTCTTCACCCAGTTGATAACATCAATGTTATGTACATGTTGTTCTGTGATGTGATCTCCACATATCCAATTAAAATAGTACCAATTACGTAGCTGATATTCCATTTCAGTTTGGCCTTCTTTACGTGGTTTTACCCAAACCCCGTCGTTATTCCACCAGCAAGATGCAGATACGATATCGCCGATTTGGCCATCCTGAATACGCTTCATAAGCTCGCGGTATGAATTCTGGTAATGACGCTGTAAGCCTACGACAACATTTAACTTCTTTTGCTTAGCAATTTTAGCCGCAGTTAATACGCGTTGAATACCAGCAGGATCTGTGGCAACAGGTTTTTCCATGAAGATTTGTTTGCCTTGCGCAACGGCTTCTTCAAAGTGCATCGGGCGGAAGCCCGGAGGCGTAGTTAAAATCACAACATCCGCTAATTCCATGGCTC